>Ga0302243_1000012_pt1 | contig 266186 bp, 214 predicted proteins | sample AAG_UR_Met_MG_FD_193514 | JGI IMG/M metagenome (GOLD analysis project Ga0302243, IMG submission 193514) | Enriched activated sludge microbial communities from anaerobic digester in WTTP, New Holstein, Wisconsin, United States - AAG_UR_Met | ecosystem: Engineered > Bioreactor > Anaerobic >... | reverse complement strand
CCGGCATGAGCGAGGAAGTCGTGTGAAACAAAAAACAAGCCCGCAGGGCGGCTGAGATGGTGATTTTGAAGCATCCCCCAAGGGATCACCGACGAACGAAGTGAGGAGGTAATCCCGCGGAACCGGGGGTATCTGCCCTGCAGCCCGGCTCCTTCGCTAAAAACACCCACCGGGTGTTTTTTTACGCTCGGTCCTCTCTTTCTCCGCCAAAATCATCATCTCAGACCCGCAGCTTCAGCTGCGGGTTTTTGTTTCACACGGATTACGAGCCATGCCCGGCATGAGCGAGGAAGTCGTGTGAAACAAAAAACAAGCCCGCAGGGCGGCTGAGATGGTGATTTTGAAGCATCCCCCAAGGGATCACCGACGAACGAAGTGAGGAGGTAATCCCGCGGAACCGGGAGTATCTGCCCTGCAGCCCGGCTCCTTCCTTCGGCCGCCGTAAGCTTGCCAAAGGCGGCGCGTCAACCATGTATATAATCTCCGGCCTTTACGCCCGCCACAACCCAATCTGCAGTTGGTTTCGCCATGCTTCAGGCCGGGCAGTACAATTTACTGACCATTGCCATGGATTACGGCATGTCAGGCCGGCTTCCGGCAGTTGTCGACACTCCATTTACCGGCACCGTATGAAGCAATGAAAAGGAACAGGAAACTGAAAAGCACCGCCAGCTCTCCATGATTATTGATAGGCAGCAATCCGGCCGAGGAATGTCCTATGAAATATGCCGCGGCCATCTCCCCACTGGCGATAAACGCCGTTATTCTTGTCTGCCATCCTATCAGGATCAGCAGCCCGCCAACTGCCTCAATAACAGCAGCAATGATCATCATGACATTGTCAGGTGGCATACTGCCGCTCAGAAATCCGCCGATCTTCTGAATACCATGCGGTATAAACAGCAGTCCTGTGACTATTCTCAGGAGGGCAAAAATCTCATTCTGGTATCTTTCAAGAAATTTCATAACAAACAATACTTAATGATTTGATAATTCTGTTTTGTTCCTGACCGATTAAACACCGTTACATCATTTATGTTCAAACCGAATGCAACCATCTGTGCCTTACAGGCTACATGGTATCTGACCCGGCAAAGTTCACGAAGCTGCACATGGGATACCCGGTTTAATCAGTGGCTATATGAATCCGGATTCATTCTGACATAAATCACTCCTGCCTGCTGTCAGATCCTTTCCATCACTTTCTTAAAGGGCGCCAGGAGTGTGTTCCATGGAATCTGCGAAAGAACCATCAGCACAAGTACGGCAGGCGAAAAATATGATACGGCAAGAACAATGGCCAGCCCGTTATTCATGTATGCTGACCCTATAGCCACCGCAATCCTGCTTTCCCTGTTTTCACGGGGGATTATCATGTAACCAATGATATGCAGCAGTATGAATAACAGGTATAATGCTGCCAGCTTCCATACCAGCCCAGCCGGATTCCCGAGGATGACCTCCCTCTGTGATGAAATGGTTACAAACACAAACGAAAAAATAATCAGCACATTGAAGGAGGTTAGGAGATCATGCAAACCAGCCACGACACCGGGAAGGAGTTTTTTTGTCAACTGTGACAGGATCATCGGGACAAAAACCAGGATAACTATATCCCTCAGCATCAGAAATTCGTCAATGTCGACCAGCCTTATGTGCACCAGCCTGAACAGCAATGGAACAGTAAAAGGTGCTATGAGCTGGGTCAGTATGGCAAGGCTCATGGAAAGCGGAATATTACCCTTTGCGATATCCGTCAGTACCGGCGATGAAACACCGGCAGGCATGGCTGTGAGGAGAAGGATGCCAACGGCAAACTCATGGTCAAATATCCCCGACAGGAAATAAAATCCCAGCGGGATGACAATCATGTAAACAAAGGTGATCCACGACATCAGCCGGAGATTTTTCATGTTCTCAAGGATTTCGATGGCATCTATCTTCATGAAAGCCACGAAAAGCATCATTGCCAATAGTATCTTCTGCACAACCGGCGATGTGTTCACTTCAAAGGGAGGCCAGAGGCCGAGAATGATACCGGCAATCATAACAACCCAGAAATGCGTCTCAACTAGCCTTATGATCTTCATGCATCTCTCCGTTATACCCGGCAGGCCGGAAAAATCTGCCGGCAAAGATCAGGAATTTTGTTTTTCGGTAAACAATCATGCCTGAATTTTTGTATAACGCTTGCTTTAATGATTGTTAAATGTATTTCATACTGGTTTTATTTCTGCTAAATCAGGATTAAATTCAGCCCCGTTGATGCGGAAGCCGGATTTATTCCGCTCTCAGTAAAAGTCCATTTACAACATGAAAATAATAGTTCTTGACGGATATGCTTTAAATCCGGGCGATCTGAGCTGGGAAAAGCTTCACGGCCTGGGTGATGTAAAAATTTATGACAGGACCCCGGCTGAGCTTGTCCTGAAACGGGCGGAAGGCGCGGAGATACTGCTTACCAATAAAACGATACTGGAGGCAGGAACACTGCAGTTGCTTCCGAAACTCAGGTATGTCGGGGTGCTGGCAACGGGGTACAACGTCATTGATACGGCTGAAGCCCGCAGGCTTGGGATTACCGTGACCAATATACCGGCGTACAGCACCGCCTCGGTGGCCCAGCATACTTTCGCACTGATACTGGAATTGTATCTTCACATACAGCGTTACAGCGATTCTGTTCGCGCAGGCAAATGGTCAAAGTCAAAAGATTTCACATACCGCGACCTGCCCCTGAGGGAACTTGCCGGCAAAACTCTCGGCATCATCGGTTTTGGAAACATAGGTAGAAAGGTTTGCGAAATAGCCATGGCATTTGGCATGAAAGTGGTTGCATATTCCCCTTCGAAGAGCAATGCACCGCAATATGACGGATTTGAATGGGATGAACCCGACGGCCTTCTTTGCCGTTCTGACATTGTCACCCTCCACTGTCCGCTAACCCCTGAAACCGCAGGAATGATCAGCAAAACCAAACTGAAACTGATGAAAAAGAGTGCATTCCTGATAAATACATCACGTGGACCTCTGATCGTTGAGGAAGATCTGGCCGATGCTCTCAATACAGGCATCATTGCCGGTGCCGGGCTGGATGTTCTGGCCCTGGAACCGCCCCCGTCAGACAACCCCCTGCTGAAGGCTAAAAACTGCATCATAACACCCCATATTGCCTGGGCAACCATTGAAGCCAGAACCAGACTAATGGAAATCGCGGTAGAGAATATCCGGGCTTTCATTGCCGGATCACCTGAAAATGTAGTCAACAGGTAATGCTGGACTTCTTTCCACACGATTGTTTCGACACTGGGTGGCTTACTTCAGCTATGCTTTTACGGGTAGTGGGTTCTTTTCCTATAATAAATCAATTTCATTCCTAATCAGGCTTCTCATATCAAAGCCACTATTGCCGGTTTCATTTCTGAGGCTGCCTGAAAAGGGTCTGATGAAAAAATACCGAAGCTGTTTTACTTCACTCCCCGAACCGGATATGTGCAAATAATTACATTCCCGCAGGATCGTTAATTGATCAGGGGTCAAGGAAAGCGCTCCCTCCGGGTTACCCCGGAACTTCAAAAGTCGTGACTCAGCATCCGAAGTAACCATTGGAAAGTGTTTCATTAAAGTGTGCCCGGCAGTATAACGATTCCTGATATACATCCCGGATCGGGGATCTCCATGACGAAGGCGGGGAAAAATGGATTATAAAAACGGTATTCGCATTAGATGCCGCACGCCGTGTTTTTTAGAATAATCCGGCTGAATTGCTTATTTAACCTGGCTTTAACGCTGTAATAAACTTTTTTACCCGACGTTTTATATATGATAAAAGGACTTAAGGATTAGATCCAAATGGTTAACGAAAAAACAAACCCGAATGAACGCAGTCTCGTTCAATCACCTGTGGCTTCCAGTCCGCGGGATCAGGCAGGCATCAGGCATTTAAAGAATAAATCATATAGGTATGAAACCCACATGATTCAAAATCATAAAAAAACATGAAAACATAATTCATGTGGGTTCCATGTGAACCACTTAATCTTCAGTAGTATATAAATTTATTTTCACATGAAAAAACCTGGAACCTTCCTTATAACATCAGCCATTGTGATATTGCTGTTTGGTCAAGGTATCATACCGGTCAATGAACTTATGGTCCGGGCTGTTACTCAAACGACAGCGGCGACAGCTGCACAATCCAAACCTGCACCGGCTCAGAAACAGACAGCACCGGCACAGAAGCAGACAGCACCGGCCCAGAAGCAGGCAACACCAGCCCAGAAACAGGCAACACCGGTCCAGAAACAAACAACACCGGCACAGAAGCAGGCAGCACCGGCCCAGAAACAGACAACACCAGCTCAGAAGCAGGCACCACCGGCACAAAAGCAAACAGCACCGGCTCAGAAGCAGGCACCACCGGCTCAGAAGCAAACAACACCGGCACAGAAACAGACAACACCGGCTCAGAAGCAGACACCACCGGCTCAGAAGCAAACAACACCGGCACAGAAACAGGCAACACCGGCCCAGAAGCAGGCTGCTCCAACCCAGAAAAAATCCCCCGCTACCGAACCAGGAACAAAAACCGCCATCAAAACTCCGGAAACTGGTATCGTCAGGATAGGATCCCAGGTATGGGCTGCAACGAACCTCAACGTCGTAACTTTCAGGAACGGTGACACCATTCCGGAGGCCAGGACCAATGAGGAATGGGTAGCGGCCGGCAAATCAGAAAAGCCCGCATGGTGCTATTATAACAACGACCCCAAAAACGGATCCAAATACGGGAAATTGTATAACTGGTTCGCCATAAACGATCCGAGGGGTCTTGCGCCTGAAGGCTGGTCATTGCCCGATGCATCTGACTGGGCTCAGCTTGCAGGCTACCTTGGCGGAGCCGGCACTGCGGGAAACAAGCTGAAAAGCAGCAGTGGATGGGCTGACGGTTATATAGGCTCAAACGAATCGGGATTCAGCGGATTGCCGGGTGGATACCGGGTAGAAAACGGTAATTTCCATAATCTTGGGAGTATTGCAACCTGGTGGAGCATCACGGAAGGCAAGCCGGGGACGGCGATCGACCATTACATCGGACAGCGTGGATCGCTGGAAAGAAGCCACAATCCGAAACAGGTCGGAGAATCGGTAAGATGTATCAGGAAACAGTAACAGAATCACAGGATATGGCATAAGGCTCCTTCAGTGAAACTCACACGCGGTCATCTCATTAATATTATTTAATGATTAATTTTGCCATGAAACCCAAAGGTATGAAAAAGCCTCTTCTTAAATATTCAGAGCCATGGTAATAGGGATAGACATTGGAAGTACAACTACCAAAGTAGCGGCGGTGAATTCAGGGAAAAAGGGTATCATTATGGTCAGGACAAAGGCTTTCGACGCTATTACCTCGGCAACTGGAGCATTCGGTAAACTGCTTGTAGAGAATAATTTAAACCTGGCCAATATCGAGAAAATAAACATTACCGGTGTGGGAGCCTCCAGGATCCCGGGGAACCTGTTCGGTATTGCCACTACCAGGATAGATGAGATGGTTGCCATCGGAACTGGCGGAAAATACCTTGCAAAAAAGGACCGGATCATCATTTCCAATATCGGAACCGGCACGGCAATCATCCAGGTTGACGGCTCCGCGATCACTCACCTGGGAGGCACCGGAGTGGGTGGCGGGACTATAACCGGACTGGCCCGGCAGCTGCTTAATATCTCCGATTTTGATACCATAATGAACTATGCCGCAAAAGGCAATATCAACAATATCGATCTTCAGATTGGCGACATTGCTGAAGGCAATATTGGTTTTCTCAACAGGGAATACACAGCTTCGAACTTCGGAAAAATGCTCGACACTGCTACCAGGGAAGATATTGCTGCCGGTATCCTGAACCTTACATACCAGGTAATCGGTATGGTTTCGGTCTTTGCAGCCAGGAGCAAGAACAACGACACCGTTGTGGTAACCGGAAACGGCAGCAACAATATACTCGGCCAAAAAATACTTGCATCCATCTCAAGTATGTATAACATTCAATTTGAGTTCCCTGCAAATGCCGAATTTGCTACGGCCATAGGAGCGGCGCAAAGCTGAAAACAAACGGTAACAGTGTGTCGGATTTTTCCTGATCGTTGATCTTATCCGGAGATTCAGTGATTAACCATTTTTAAGCCCGGATAAATGTGCAAATAATGCAGAAAGTGCCGGGACAGAATCAGAAATTCAGTATTTTTGCGGATCCGGGACGTTAGCTCAGCCGGTTCAGAGCGCTTGCTTCACACGCAAGAGGTCGACAGTTCGAATCTGTCACGCCCCACGACCGTAACCTGACATTTCCTGAACTCCATCATTGCGGGGCTGTGTTTATCAGTTCCTGTCGGCCTGAATTCATACCATCCTGTATGTCATATGCCATTTATCGGTCTGACTTATTACACCGGCTGATCTGTTGTCTTTTATTATAAACCCTTTCTTCTCAAGTCTTTCAATTGCTCTCAATATGGTCCTGCAGACTCGCTTGTTATGTCTTTCCCTGTAATGTTTTTCAATTTCTCCCGGACATTTTACCACTCCGGTCACAAACATGCATAATTCGTAGGTGTTAACCGGTCTTTCGCTTCCCTCGCTGTAACCGCAATTATAGGGTGTATACTCACATTCGCTCACATAATTCCTGCAACCGTCCCGAACTATGCTGAAATACAGGAGCAATTTGCTTTCTATTTCCCTGAGACTGTTCATTGCTTTTTTAAACAGAACTGTTCATTCCGTTAAATAAATGCTTCCTTTGCCCGGTACCAAACCGCCCTGCCGAAGTATTAAAGTCCCCTGAATCTGAGATTTAAAGTTACGACAAAATCCGGGTCTGAGCAACTAAACTGTCACAATAAATTCTGAGTTTTTCATGCTTCCGGCTTTGTTTCAGGACCGGTTCAGAGTATTATCCAAACTGTTGTTAAACATTTAACAGTTCATCACGGCACATGAAAATCCGGTTTCCCGGAAATTATCTGCCCTGATTATCTTAACCCTTTTTACAGAAATACCTTAAAAAAATAAGTAAATTTGAGCTTGAAATAATATCTGTAATTAACATACAAAACTGACACCGATGAAAAATATAAACCGCCGGAAGTTTCTGGGAAACGGGATGGCTGCAGCAGCCATGGTGACTGTAGGGAAATCCCTGCCGTCAGAAAAAGTTGATATAATGGTCCCTTTCAGAAAAAATCATTCGGAGCCTTTCAATCCTGTAACATTCAATGCAATGCCTACCAGGTCATTTGGAAAAACAGGATACAAGGTGGGGATTTTGAGTCTTGGAGGGCAGGCAACCATTGAAATCAAAGGCATGGAAGAAGAGTCGGAAAAGATCATCAACAGGGCCATTGATCTGGGTGTTAATTATATTGATACAGCGGCTTCTTACGGTCAGGGAGTGAGTCAGCTAAATATTGGCAGGGTAATGAAAACCCGCAGGAATGAAGTGTGGCTCTCAACCAAAACCCACGACAGGACCTACGACGGATCAATGCGCCTCCTGGAAGAGAGCCTGAAAAATCTTCAGACTGACCACATCAATCTCTGGCAGCTGCATAACGTCCAGCGGCAGGACCAGGTCGACCAGATCTTTGCACCCAACGGAGCGATAAAAGCACTGGAAAAAGCCAAATCAGAAGGTGTTGTAAAGTATGTTGGCATTACAGGTCACTACGAACCACTGGTGCTGCTTGAGGCAATAAAACGCTATCCGTTCGATGCAATCCTTCTTGCTGTCAATGCTGCCGATGTCCATTACCTGAGTTTTAAAAACTACCTTCTGCCCGCAGCACAGGAAAAAGGCATTGCAATTATCGGAATGAAAGTTACAACCAGGAGCCGCTTACTGTCTTCATGGACTCCTCCACCCCTCGAACAGCAGCATGAACAGCTCCGTACCTCGAAACCGGGAACAATATCCATCAGGGAAGCACTGACGTATAATATGAGCCTGCCGGTCAGTACAACAATAATCGGAGTTGACAATGTAGCCCAGATAGAGGAGAACGTAAAAATCGCTTCCGAATTCTCCCCCCTGAGCCAGCAGCAAATGGAAGAGATCGAATTCAAAACCCTGCCTGTGGTACGACAGGCCCTCTTCTTCAGGAGATGGGAATTGGGAGCCTGATGGAGACACGTTTGTTTCTATGTTTCCATTTAATCAGCATGTTATGAAAAACATCATCAGATATGACGGCATTATCTGTCTTGTACTGTTAATGACCGGTGTTTCCTGCAACAAAGGTGAATTACCTGTATTGACCACTTCCGATATAACCAAAATAACCACAACTTCAGCTGTAACCGGGGGAAACATCATCAGCGACGGCGGAAGTACGATCACTGCCAGGGGAGTCTGTTACAACACATCGGGGAATCCGACAATCGCCAATACCAGAACCCTTGACGGAACCGGATCAGGTTCATTCACAAGCGATCTGTCACTGCTTGTTCCCGGCACTTATTACACCGTAAGGGCATACGCCACCAACAGTGCAGGCACAGCCTACGGGAACGAAGTCAGTTTTGTAACATCAAAGATCATTACCGGCACCGTTGACGACATAGAAGGAAACTCCTACAGGACCGTTACAATCGGAAACCAGGTATGGATGGCCGAAAATCTGAAAACCACCAGGTTCAATGACGGAACTGAAATTCCTCTTGTTTCTGGCAATACTGAGTGGAAAAGCCTCAATACACCTGGATATTGCTGGTACAACAACGACGAAGCCGCCAATAAACCAGTATATGGAGCCCTGTACAACTGGTATGCCGTGGCCTCCGGCAAATTATGTCCGGCAGGATGGCGGATTCCCTCAAATGATCAGTGGAAAACCCTGACAACATTTCTCGGGGGTGAATACCTTGCCGGAGACAAGCTGAAGGAGGAAGGATCTGAACACTGGAAACATTTCAATGACAAGTCAACCAACGAAAGCGGATTCACGGCCCTGCCCGGAGGCAGCCGTATTGATGGATCTTACGTCCTGATCGGAGAAATGGGAGCCTGGTGGGCATCAACACCGTTCAGTGAGGAAGAGGCCTATTTAAGAGAACTGGATGATTTCGTAACAGAAGTATTGTCCGGGTATCTGAATAAAAAATATGGATTTTCTGTCAGATGTATAAAAAATAACTGAGGCTTAAGCATAATCCTGGCAGTAAACCAATGTCCGTATTAGGAATCCGCCCGGTGAAATCTTTTGAAATAATAAACCGGACCGGTATCAGGCTGTCCGGTAACGGATAACAATTATCAGATCATTGAATTGACTTTTTCGGCAACTCTTTTTGCAATATCCGAACATAGTCCGATATAATTCCCTGAAAGATAGTTTTCAGCATCACCCGCAACTGAAAAGTTGGCACCGCAGATATCGAGGCAGGTAGTTGATCCGAATTCCTTGCGGAACCAGATTCCCAGGTTCTCGCTGAAATGGATGGAGCGGTTGAAATTGTTCATGTCCTCATCCATCGCCTTATTATTGTTTGCCTTAAACAACCGGTTCATCCTTGCAACCCTGAAAAAGTTTTTTTCAATCTCTGCCGTTACTGAGCTCAGAGCCATGACACCGGCAGCAAGGGCCCCGCAGGTTCTGTTCAGCATTGCGAGTCCTCCTACCAGAAGCCATGATGCATCATACAATTCCTCTGCCGGCCTGAATTTTCCATCGAGATTTTTCAGCACATTGCCGGCACAATGAAAATTCCGGGAATCGAATTCCGAAAGCAGGATGGCATATGATTGACGCGCAACATCCGGGACAGGATAAGGTTTTTTCACAGAGGCTGAATACAACCCGTAAAAATTACTTACGGCCCTCCTGCATGCCGGCATTCCTCCCTGCCTGATATTTCCGCAAATACAGGTCCCGTTGAACTCTTCAAATCGTTTAATGTAATCCTGCCCCCTGCTTATCAGTTCAAGCTTTTCAGATAATCCGGCAGGTTTTTTCTCCTCAAATCCCATGTAAATCAAAGGCGCTGTCAGGGCTCCGCATTCCATGGAAGGGCCCGCAATCCCTCCCGACATTGCACCGGTGTACAAAACCAGGCCGGAATGCCCTGTTCTGCCGGTTTCCACCAGAGTCTGCATCACAGATGGTGCACAATGGCCCATCCTGTAATAGTTCTTCAGGCTCCTGCCCTTTCCCGTGCTAAGCAAACCATAACCACCCAGCCCAACCGTAGCAAGTGCTGCCGCAGCTGTCAGACCTTTCCGGGAAAAATCCCTCCTGCTTATAATTCTGCCTTCTTCCCTATCCGTCATCATGACAATCCATCTTAATTATTACATTTAAATCAAGGCACTTCATCCTGGTCCCATAAGATAGCGGTAATTCGGGAAACCAGCAAAAGAACCCTATCTGCCCGGCCGGAAGAGTTCAAACATATTCTATCTCTTACCAGCTGCATCTCAAATTTAGCCATAAAACAAATATCTGAACAGACTGGAGTGGTTAAAAATATGAGGCTGCATCAACTGGTTAATAGAAGGATATATACCCCTGGATCAGGGTATCAGTTGAGTACTGCTCAGAGTATTGTCATGTAGCCGGTGAGATACGGGAAACATTTCCGGCAAACGACCAGTTTTGTCAATGCAGCCTCATTTTATCTGAAATAAATTAAATAATCATTATGATTCCCTTTAATTGGAACGGCGAACATTCCGCGACCAGAAAAATGTGACACCGTTAATTTCACTCATGTCAATAATCTTGAATCCGTGCGTCTTAAGAATCTCGGATACCTTAATCCCCGACATTTTCTGTTCGGTGATGTAACCAAACAGGTTCCTGATGCTGCTTAACAGCTTTCCTGATGAATAACCATGTTTCACATTGTATGCTCTTTCCGTAGCGGAATCGGAGAAACATCCGATAAAACTGGCTTCAGGCGGAAGGATACGATAGAGATTATGCAGGAACCTGTCAAGATGCCTCACAAGATTGAGTTTTTTCATGTTTACGAGTATCTTGAGGCTTCTCAAGTCACTTTCATCATAATAGTAATGCTGTCCTGGCGAAAGCACCAGGATATTCGGCTCAGACAACAGGCCAATGTTTTTAAGGTAGAGAAGAAAATCTTCCCTCCCTTCAGCTGTCATGTGCAAAATCGCCTGTTTCAGGTCAGGCTTCGGTTGCGGACTATTCTCCTTGTTCATGTCATTGCTTTTGATTTGCCGGAAATAAAATCTTTAAAACCCGGTGGTTCAAAGTATAATTCCATGGTAATAAAAATAGTCCCGGATAACAAGCCTGACAATACCCGAATACCGGACAGACGGGAAAATAAGACAAACACCCGGCAGCTTTATCAATCAAATCGGGCTATGCGTTCACCATATACCGTCATTGATGAAACGTTTCAGTCTCTTCGTCAAAAGGAACCGGAAATTTACAGGCAGTTTCACGAAAACAGACAGGAGTAATTCAATTCATTTAATATAAATATTGATATTCAATAACTTACGGAACAGATCAATGAATTAAGCAAATACGGACTCGAAAAATCATTTTGACCAAACAATTGAATTCTATGATTAAAAAACTGTAAAAAGCATGCTTTTTACAGTTCGGGTCAATCAGGATCAGGCTGAGTTCATTCAATTCCTTCGCCCCAGGCCGAAATAATCATCCCTCAGTTATCTGTGCCGGTCTTTAATGAATCGTCTTTCGGGCAATTATTCGGCCGGATAAATGGCCCTCATCAATCAAGGTAATTAAGGCAGGCTGACTGAAAGACCTTCAAAACTGGCATACAGGCCTGGTTTGAAATTTAACGGCAATGTGCAGGCATATTCAATGACATACGGCTTCAAATGTAAACACGATCATTTTATCCTGCAGATTACTGGCTTTTCTCCGTGAACTTTATATTTTTGGGAAACATTCCGGGATCAGTATCCGGATGGATTCAGTAACAAACACAGGAGAAAACATAAAATACAAATCAGGAACCTGTATCAATACCTTCAGATCAAACCAATAAAAGAAGTATAAAAAATCATATCAGGATGAAAAAGAACCACTCAATCACACAGATGAGATATGCCATGATCATTTTGATGATATTGTTTTCCTGCCTGGGCGCATATCCCCAGGTGAAACTTACTCAGGAGGATTGGGTGATTCCCACCTGGGCTGTTCTCCCGGCAGATAAGAATCCAATGTTTTTCAAAAAAGAGTCATACCAGGGTGCATCAAAAGTCATATACCCCTATGCCATGAATGACATGATTTCGGATGTTAAGACCGACAAGGCATGGAAAACCATTACCCTGGAAAATGAATATATCCGGCTTGCGGTTACTCCTGAAATAGGGGGTAAGATTTATTACGCAGCCGACAAAACAAATAATTACAATTTCATTTACAAGAATGATGTCGTTCGTCCATCCAACATCGGGATGCTTGGTGCATGGGTTTCAGGGGGAATTGAATGGTGCGTGCTGCATCATCACAGGGCCTCTACATTTCTGCCGGTTGACTGGTCCGCATCAGAAAACAGCGACGGAAGCAAAACCGTGTGGGTAGGGGAAACAGAACCCCGCCATCGTATGAGATGGACCATCGGAATAACAGTGTTCCCCGGCAGGTCTTATTATCAGGCTGAAGTTAAGATCACCAATCCGACACCCTACACACATTCATTCCTTTACTGGGCCAATGTTGCGGCACATACCAACCGGGACTATCAGGTCATCTTCCCGCCAAGCGTTCAGATTGCAACTTTTCATGCAAAAAACAGCTTCACTCACTGGCCATTTTCAACAGAAATATACAGCGGCCAGGATTTTACAAGGGGGGTGGACATAAGCTGGTGGAAAAACGCGGAGAATTCCAATTCATTTTTTGCTCACGATCTTAAGGAAGATTTCATGGGCGGATATGATCATGGAAGACAGGCAGGGACCGTTCATATCGGAGATCACAACATTGTCAAAGGTGCAAAACTCTGGGAATGGGGATCAGGTCCAAGGGGACAGGCCACCGAGGCCAGGCTCACCGATAAAAGCGGTCCGTATGTTGAAATCATGGTCGGGGCATTTTCAGACAACCAGCCCGATTACAGCTGGATAAGACCTTACGAGGTAAAGGTCTTCAAGCAATACTGGTATCCCGTGAAGGACATTCAGGGTTTCAAAAATGCCAACCTGAATGGAGCCGTAAACCTGGAGGCACGGGAGAAAAACCAGGTTTTCCTCGGTTATTATTCAACAAGGAAAGTTGCAAAGGCCAATATCGTACTGAAACAGGGAGACAAAACGATTTTTGAAACGACCACAGAAATATCTCCTGAAAAGGCCTTCACCCGGACAATAAAGCCGGGGGTTCCATTCATAATGGAAGACCTTTACACACAAATGTCGGACCAGGAAACAGGAGAGGTGCTAGTTTCATACAAGCCGGTTGCAATAAAGCGTGAGGATAAGCTTCCGGAGATCGTTAAAAGACCGGATGAACCGAAAGATATTCCGACAATCGAGGAGCTGTATCTCGCCGGCAGCCGGATACAGCAATTCTACAATCCGACCCTTGATCCCATGGACTATTATACGGAAGCCCTTAAAAGGGACCCGGGAGACATAAGAACAAACACCGCCGTCGGTAATTATTATCTCAAAAACGGGGACTACACAAGGGCAAGAGCCTGTTTTTCGAGGGCCATAAAAAGACTTACGAAGGATTACACCCGTCCGTCGGACTGTGAGCCCCTTTATCTTCAGGGATTAACCTTGAAAGCCATGGGGCTGTATGACGAAGCCGTTGACACATTATACCGTGCAACATGGGATCATGCCTGGCATTCGGCTGCATATCTCGAACTTGCAAGAATTTCTTCCATGCGTGGCGACTTTCTCAAAGCCCTTAATGAAACTGATGAATCACTGTCAACAAATTCGAGGAACAATCCGGCGATTGAACTCAAAGCGGCACTACTGAGAAAGACCGGGGATCTCAAGGCTTCCTCTGAACTCCTGGAAACCATCGTGAAACAGGATCCTCTGGATTTCAGGGCAGCAAATGAATATTACCTGGTTTTGAAAGCCTCCGGCGACAGGCAAAAGGCTGATGCCGTGCTTGCCGACCTGGCAGGTAAAATGAGGGATTTCGATCAGAACTATCTCGAACTGGCAATAAGCTACCTTAACGATGGATTTTTACAGGAAGCTGAAGATGTATTGAAGAGATTCAGGGGCAGCAATCCGATGGTAAACTATTACCTTGGATATATTCTCGACAAAAACGGCAACAGGCCCGAAGCACTGAAGCAATTCAGATCAGGATCAGCACTGCCCGTCGACTACGTTTTTCCTTTCAGGCTTGAGACTGTAAATGTACTCAGGCTGGTATCATCCTGTTTGCCTGACGACGCCAGGCCCTGGTATTATCTGGGCAATCTGCTTTACGACAAGCAGTCCGCAACAGCTGTTGAATGCTGGGAAAAGGCCGTCAGTCTCGATCCTCAGCTTGCAATCGCCTGGAGAAACCTCGGATGGGGATATTACTATGCCATGGATAATGGCGAACGGGCAATTGAAGCGTATGAAAAAGCAATTGCACTTGAAAAGAACGAGCCTGTTTACTACACCGAACTAGATGCGCTTTATGAAATGAGCAATACACCGGTTGAGAAAAGGCTGAGGCTATTTGATGGGTCCAATGAAACTGTCAGGAAACGTGATGATTCATTTATTCGTCAGATCGTTGTGCTTACGCTTGCCGGACAGCCTGAAAAGGCAGTGGAGTATCTGGCCGGAAGGAATTTCAGTTATCGTGAAGGAAGCTCCAGGGTACGAGAAGTACTGATTGATGCTCACCTGATGATGGGAAGAAAACATATGGAAGAAAGGAACTTCAAAAAAGCACTGGATGAATTCATGCTTGCGCGTGTTCCTGATGAGGAGGGTGGAAGTGCAAGAGCCGGAGCACGGGAGGTACAGGTAGATTATCATATCGGCCTGGCATACGAGGCTCTGGGAAACAAGTCAAAAGCGCGGAGCTACTATACCATGGCAGCAAAACCTGAAATAAGGGACGGGAACTATATAAGATACTATCAGGCATTGAGCCAGGCAAAACTCGGCAATAAAACAAAGGCCGGGGAAATTTTCAATTCAATGATGGATGCCGGGGAAAAACAGATCAGCAGCTCCGGCAGCGACACTGATTTCTTCGCCAAGTTCGGTGAAAGAGAAGCCAGGAATGTAATATTGTCGGAGGCGTACCTGCTAAAGGGGCTTGCCTGTAAAGGCCTGGGCAACATCGAACCGGCAAAGGAGAACCTGGAAAAGGCGCTGGAACTTTCCGCCGGCAACCTTTATGCGAAAGTGGAACTCATGGACCTGAAATAGAAAACCGGCCCCGATATAATAATAATGGAATATCACTTCCCCGTGATGTTCATTGATGCTGCATAATAACGGGGATCTATGACAATTTCCGCATTGAAGGTTCCAAGGTCGAGCTCATTATAGTCTTCCGTGGGATTAATCTTCATTGCCCTGCCCGAAACAAATATCCTGACGGGCATATTGAAGCCGGGCACGCAATTGGTCCATCTGAAATTCAATTTACTGCCGTCGATGAAATATTCAAGAACCGGAATACGAATATCCCTGAGGTACTGGTCAAAAAAAGGCTTCAGATCAAGTCCTGAGCGGGAACCTATATAATTTTCAACCTGCGATCCCTTCACAACCTGGTGATAAAACTCCCTGTTAAGTCCCCTCAGGATATCCCTCCATTTTTCATCATCATCAATTACCTGGCGAAGCGTATGAAGCATGCTCCCTCCCTTGTAATACATATCGCCCGATCCGGTGAAATTGACATTATATATACCAGTTATTGTCCTCTTGTTGAGTATTCTTCTGCGGCACCCCAGTATATATTCGCTCGCGGCTTCCTTTCCGTAATAATATTCCAGGTACAGGCTTTCGGCATAATTTGTGAAGCTTTCATGGATCCACATGTCGGCCGCATCTTCATTGGTAATGCTGTTCCCGAACCACTCATGACCCGATTCATGGATTATGATGAAGTCGAACCTGTGACCCCAGCCCGTGCCACTCAGATCTTCGCCCAAATACCCATTTCCGTATCTGTTCCCGTATGTCACCGAACTCTGGTGCTCCATCCCCAGGTAAGGGACCTCAACCAGTTTGTAACCATCCTCATAGAAGGGATAGGGTCCAAACCAGTGTTCAAATGCCTCAAGCATCCTTGCAACCTGTTTAAACTGAGATTTTGCCTTTTCAAGATTCTCCCTGAGTACATAATAATCACAATCGAGCCTGCCCTTTTCACCCTGATAAAACTCAGAGAAATGTGAATATCGGGCTATATTGATATTGACCCCATAGTTGTTAATAGGATTGGCAACAAACCAGTGGAATGTGGTGGTCATGTTCCTGTTTTGTGTTTTGGAACGAAGTCGTCCGTTTGAAACGGCTGTCAGTTCCCGGGGGACAGTAACGCTTATCAGCATGCTGTCTGGCTCATCATACAAATGGTCCTTGCAAGGCCACCAGAGGCTCGCACCGTCACCCTGACAGGAAGAGGCAATAAATGGCCTGCCGCCGCCGTCTTTCGCCCAAGTGATACCACCTTCCCAAGGGGGGCGTTTGGCAACCCGTGGCTTCCCGCCAAAATCAAACACAACTGAGCCTGTTGACCCTACAGGCTGTTCTTCCAAAAGCCTGATCAGGTATACATTGCCTTCCCTGCTGAAATTCAGAAGCCTGCCATTCTGCCTGGCGCCGGTTATTGCCATAGGTTCCTGAAGATCAATCTGCATTACCGCGGAGGAGCGAAGGACCCTGTAAACCACCGTGTTGGTCCCGGTTATGGAACTGTCAGCCGGATTTACACTGATATCAAGATGATAGAAAAGAAGATCCCACCATGATCTTTCGGGAGTTATTGATCCGCGAAGGGTATCCTGCCTTGTAAAAGGCCTGAATGACGGAGGAATGAACTGGGAATTCAGACAATTGGATGATAAGATGAAAACCAAAGCCAAAAAGAGATATTTCTTCATTATTCCGGAAATCATAAAGGCTGATCCTGCCAAATGTATAAAAAAGAGTAAAACATGTGAAGATCCGGGGTTTCTTTATTGCCATGTTCAGTACACGCCGGGGCAATATTTGCGTATGAAACGATCTTAAATTGCCGGACAGCTTTAAATGAGCCTCTACGGTGCCGGCCTTATAGATACCGTGTAAACGGAATCAGCAGGGCAAAACAATTATTAGCGGCTCTTAAACCAGGTTGAAATAATTAATCGGTTTTTTTCTTATTCCCAAGCCATAAGAGCGCATCGATTACAAGTTTATTCTGTGTGTCATTATTGAAGGTAAATGACAGTTCCCTGTTTGTTCTATTCTCGTAATCAATGTCATTATGACCCATATTGAGGTAGATCATCCGGTATTTCCGGTTCGTCCAGACCACGGGGTAGTATCCGCTGTGCCATATTTCATGGGGTTTGGGGCCGGTGCCCAAAGGAAAGCTTGAGGAGTCTATCGACACCAGGATATCAATATCCGGATTCAGTCTCAGATCTTTTTCCCACCGGTACCATTCATTTGGAGATGCAATGAATGTTTCCGGCATGTTCCGGGTTGCCGGGCAGGAATGGTTTTCGACACGCAATACTGCCGGGGTCGGCCGCCAGGTATTACTTACGTATTGGCCTGAGCCCAGAAAAAGATCGTGATACCAGTCCCAGTCCTGGGGATAATCGCTGGGCGTCAGGGCGAACGCTGCAAAATGAAATCCCATCCATGCCCCTCCATTTTCCATATATTCCCGGAAAGCTTCCCGCCAGGGAAGCGAGTCTGGCCTGGAATCGAGAAAAATGATAACATCGTATCGTGAAAGGGTGTCATGATTAAGCATGTTCCAGTTGTTGGACGATACATACCTGAATCCATATTCAGCAGCCATTTCCGTGAACCATCTGTCAGCTTCGGCAACAAAGCTGATGTGAGCCTGGTCGTGCTCCCCGACATGGAGTGACAAAACCCTGAACCCCGAATGAATATCTGACTGATGGCAGGAACAGCACAAAACCATTATCAGAATAACATTCACGTAAAATTGCAGTGCGGCAGTCTGTTTTTTCATTTTCAGTTTCAGGCAAGGGAAAAACTTTTTTAAAGAATCCAAACCCGGCATTCATCCATATTGTCAAAAAATATTCGTAAGCCAGCCGGCTGAGTGCCTTTATCCTGTCATTAATCCTACCTAATATGACCAATACGAAGATCCGCTTGCCACAAAGCTGACTGGAATTCCTTTTATGAAACTCCTGAGCCAGTCGGCACAGAAATCCATTCCTGATTCCTCTGAAGAAATATGTCCGATAAATACTATTGCCTTTGGCCGGCCCTGAAGGACCGCATCGCGCATATATTCATAAGTTTCCCATTGGGGAACCTCACCGGCAATTACTGCATCAACGCTCTTGTCGGCCAAAGCCTTTAAATGGGCACTGCTTCCCGGTGATCCGCACAGGAATTTTACGCGTGAAACCCTGAGATCGGGGTTCCCAACAACGTAAAATGCATTCCCCGGAAAGATCTTCTTGAGATAGCCGAGCATTCCCTCAAGAGTGGTTTCGGGAATTGAATAATCATCAAGCCGCCCGTTCACGATATAATCTTTCCATCCGAGCCTGTTTGCCATGCCAGATAAGATCCCGTCAGGCTGCATGCTATGAATATAGTCGTGAAATCTCCATATCACCAGTTTATTATCATCTATATACTTTTTCTTCTCGAGGTAAACAGGATCATCCTTCAGACTACCTGTCTCGTCAAGATGATTGTAAAAAAGCGGTTCATGGGGAATAATCAGGTTGCAATTCATTTCCACCGCCTTCCTGAGAACATCCATGGTGGCGAACATGGTGGTAACAATTCCTGTGATCCTTGTTTCCGGATCTCCCGCTTTAATTACATCGACAGTATTGGGGATGACCCGGCTTCCTGTTTTTGCAATTATTGATTCAATGATTGCAGATGCAGTGGGATTTTCCCCGGTTTTTGCATTCTGTCCTCCGGCAAAACCGGGAAATATTCCAAGGAATAAAGCCATAAAAAAAACTGGTTGATTTTTCATGTGTAAATATATTTATATACTACTGAAGATTAAGTGGTTCACTTGGAACCCACATGAATTTTATTTTCATGCTTGGTTGTGATTTTCTATCCTGTGGGATTCATACTTGAATAATTCTTAATTTAATTGTCAGAAAGCCTGATTCGTCAGATTATTTAATAAATATAGAATTTTTTAAAAAGCAACTATCAGTATCTGGGCAATGAAAATCCGCAGGAACATTGTAAGCGGATATACTGTTGCATAGGCAATGGACGGACCTTCCGACTGTGCGATGCTGTTTGCATATGCCAGTGCCGGAGGATCGGTCATACTGCCGGAAAGAAGGCCGCATAGCTCAAGAAAGTTCGTTTTAAGCACTGCCCGGGTGAAAATACCGGCTAATAGCAGGGGTAACAAAGTGATCAATGCACCGTAACCCATCCACACAAATCCCTCTCCTGATACCAAGGCCGGCACAAATTTGGCGCCGGAATTGAGGCCTACGCTGGCCAGGAAAAGTACAATGCCTATTTCACGCAACATCAGGTTTACACTTGTTGTGGTGTAGGAAATCAGTGAAATCTTGTACCCGAATCTGCTGATCAGTATTGCAACGATCAGCGGTCCCCCGGCAAGTCCCAGCCTGATGGGGTGTGAAACGCCGGGAATATTGAAGGGGATGCTGCCCAGGATAACTCCCATCAGAATCCCTGTAAACAATGCTATGACATTGGGCTCTTTGAGCCGTTTCAATGAGTTACCAAGCTGATCCGCCACAAGCATTACCGACTTTTCCTCTCCCACAACGGTAAGCCTGTCGCCCATTTGTATTCTCAGCCCCGGAGAGGCAATGATTTCAATGTCAGACCTGTGAATCCTTGTTATGTTGATATTATACAGGGTTCTGAGTTTCAGGGATCCAAGTGAACGACCAACCACATCACCATTGGTGACCAGGATCCGCCGTGATATAAGCTGACCCGGGTCTGAAGCGAGATCCATACTGCTCAGTGTGCCGAACGTACCAATAATTTCTTCCAAAAGGGATCTCTGAGCCACCACAAGCACAATGTCATTTTCATGAATGATTGTCTCGGAAGTAGCAGCATGCAGATTCCCGTTATGCAATATCCTTGAGATTACAACACCGGGCTTAAGGGATTTTGATATTTCCAGAATGGACCTGTTGAACAAATCCGGATTCCTGACCAGTATGCTTGCCTTTTCAGGCAAAGTATCCGATGGATGAAGCTCTTCTTCAAATGCGGCAATTTCTTTCGCAAGATCAATGCGAAAGATTCTTTTAATAAAAATCATTGACAATATAACTCCAAGTATGCCAAAGGGATAAGCTATGGCATATCCCAGGCTGATTTCCGGTATCTCCGCACCGGGGATTTTTTCCATCATCTGGGAAAGTGCGGTCTGGGCAGCCCCAAGCCCGGGAGTATTTGTAACAGCTCCTGACATTATCCCGGCAAGCATCGGCATGGATGTTCCCGTAACAAAATGTATTGTTATTGTTGTAACAGCACCCAGGATAACTATTATAAGTGCTATTATATTCAGCGACAATCCTCCTTTTCTGAAGGAGGAAAAGAATGCGGGACCAACCTGAAGTCCGATAAAAAATACAAAAAGGATCAGTCCGAAGTCCCGTAAAAAATCCACAACATATTTATTGGCTGTAAAACCCAAATGGCCAATGGCAATCCCGGCAAACAAAACAAAGGTTATCCCCAGTGAAATCCCGAATATTTTCCTCTTTCCAAGAAACACCCCCAGTATTATTATTACACAGTACAACAATACGGTATGAGCAACTGAATCATTCCAGACAAGATCACCAAACCATTCCATCTTCAATTACTTTTATTTTGTAGGTAATTTCCGTTTCCGGTTTTATTTTTCTTCAGGGTTTTCCCCCTCCAGGGTCACAGTCGCTTTTAAAAGCTTTACGGATGTGAGAAATATGTAAAAAAAATTATTTCCTCAGATCAGGACACTTCAAAGCTTTCATCAATCCAGGTGAAATAAAAGATGGTAAACAAGGCAAACACCATTCTGAATTTAAAAAGCCCGGCAAAACCATTTTCCCGGATTAACATTACCTGAATCAAATGATGAAATCACAGCCCGGACCTTTCACAGATTAATCCCGATAGTTAAAAAAACCGATCGTCCGATCCCGTTTATCCCCGATCCATGATACCTGTAGTCCTTATTTAAAAGGTTTCTGAAAGCCAGGTCAATGTCAAGGAATTTAAATGAATAGCCGGTATTAAGGTTAAAAATGTTCCAGCCCGGAGTTCCACCTTCAGGTATCCTGTTGTCATCAACATCTCCCCGGGCCAGCCTCGATTGTTTTGATGCGGCCAGCCATTCAATCCCAAACAGGTATCCCTTATGCCTGTAATCAGCCGCAAGGCGTCCGAAAAGCGGGGGAATACGTCTTAAGGGCTCGTCATTTGTAATGTTCTGTCCGTATGTATAGGTCAGGGAACCCTGGATGACCAATGAAGAGCCTGCATATACCTCCCATGATGTTTCCAGACCATGAATATATGCCCTGTCACTGTTCTCTTTCTGGTACAGCTGGTATCCCTCGATTGTCTGATTTTCTACTCTTTTCCGTGTTATAAGGTCGTAAAGTTCATTCCGGTATGCAAAAAACTCGCCTTTCAGTACCTTACCGTTATGCCTGTAACCCAACTGATACTGAAGGGATTTTTCGGGCTTAAGGTCAAAATTGGGAGTCTCATACCTGAAGTCAACGATGCCCAGTGTGCCGAGATCATCAATATTTGGAGCCCGGAAACCGGTATTGAGTGACACGAACAATCCGTCGTCGGGAGTCAGTTTCCTCAGAATTCCGATATTACCCACGACAGCGACCGGTTTTATTTTTGTCTGACCTATAGTTTCATCACTTACTTTTATTGAAAAAGCATTGAACCGGGCTCCTCCCGACAGGATCCAGTTTTTTATGTCAACAGCATGGGTTGAAAATACAGCCAAACTGGTCATCGATGATCCGTCGGGATATAAGCCCCTTTTCAAAACCGTTCCGCTGGTTTGAAGGTCAATATCCGCCCTTGAACTTCTTACCCGGTCAGAATAGGCTTCAAAACCTATATTCCCGTTCCAGGCTGTTGAAGATGAAAACAGCAGTTCTCCGGAAAAACCATAGGTTCCTACTTTATCAGCTTCTTTTCTCAAAGTTGCCGATCCGTTTTTTCTCATTTCCCTTTCTTCATCAGTAAACTGGTATGAACCTGTTATAACTGCGGACTTGAGAATACCCCTGTTCAGATCCTGATTCAGTCTTGCATAGGCAAGTTTACGAATTTGAGGATTCATTTTGTTCACCGCATAATTTTCAAGGACAACCTTGTGATAAACAGGAACATCTTTCTGATGAACATTCTGGAATGCAAAAGTTACCGATGATTTGCCCGAAATCATTATTTTTCCCTTGACATCATAATCAAACTCCCGGTATCCTGAAGGGGTTTGCCGTCCGGTGGTGTCCCCTCCCACCAGGTCTCCGAAATCCCTGTATGTCAAACCTCCTCTCAGTGCAAAGGATTTACTGCTGTAACCTGAATTCAGGTTAAAACTTTTTTCCATGCCGTGGGTGCCGAATCTTGCAAGGAATCTTGTATTCCATACAGGGTCCGATGAAATCTTCAGTTCAGGGGTAAATGCCTGTATTGTACCGCCCAGTGCATCAGATCCGTACTGTACCGATCCGCTGCCTCTCAGCACTTCAATCTTTCCAAGGCTGAAAACATCAATGGTATTGAAATACTGGTTCGGGCCATACCGCATAACGGAATTGCTCAGTCGTATTCCGTCGACCATAAGCAATGTCTGGTTGCCTGTCAGTCCCCTGATGAATGGCGATCCACCGCCATGATTCGTTTTCTGTACAAAAACTCCCGGAGTAAGTGACAGTGCTTCAGGAACTGATCTTGACTGGTTTTCCCGGATTGCCGTATTGTTTAATACCCTTACAGCGTCAGGCGTATTGACTACCCTGGAACTGAACCGGCTTGCCGAAACAACTACTTCCGACAGAGCGGGTGAAACCAGTGTATCGGGTTCCTGGAGTGTTTTGCCCCCTGCAATGATAAAACCCGGAAGCATCAGTAATGAAACCGTCAGAAGCATTGACGGCAAACTACCTATCCTGGCCCCGTGTGAAGCCGTACGCCAGGTAATGCCTGTTCCGGGAAGAATGGAATCTCCATTTCTTCCGTGGTCTGTTTTCTCAATATTCATCAAAATGAAGTTGATGAACAAATCCCGGGCAGATCTTAAATTAAGTGGCATGGACTTGTTTATTTAATTCATTAATTTATTCGACAAACCTGATTCCGTTTTTCTCCCCGATGTTTCGTATGTACCCTGCAGCCAACAGATATTCATCCTGGGTTTCAAGATGTTCCATCATAAAAGGAAGGTCCCTGAATTTCACTGCTTCGCCCAGGAACACCGAATAATCGAGTGCACCCAGTCCCGGCCTTCTCTCTTCCAGGTGAACAGTGAGCCTGGGCAGTATTATTATATCCTTTGCATGGATCGACTTAAGATAGGGTCCGAGTTTCCGGAAGCATTCCTTCAGGAAGGCAGCGTTGTTAAAATACCTTTGCGGGCTGGAGATCATGTTCACGGGATCGAGATGTGCGGCAAATTGCTTCCTGTCAATTGCTTTAATCAGGTCGAGGTAGGAATCCGGCGAATCGGGAAGCATGTAAGGCATCGGCTCAAGGGTGTAAAAGGTGTTTACCGGTTTTACCTGGTCGATGATTGACCTTATATTCTCAACAATCAGGTCAAAGGTATCTTTCGCATAATTGCCCGGGTACGGGCCATCCCATATTTCACCCCTGGCCCCTGAAATATTGACGCAGCATACAGCTCCTATCCGGTCGGCCAGATGGAGCGCTTCCATGTTCTTTTCCAGGTTTTCCTTTCTTGTCTTTTCATCATCGTGAAGCATGTTGTTCCAGACCCCGACCTCTGCAATAATGATGTTTTTTCTCCTGGCCTCGGCCCGGTATGCCCTTATCAGATCCTCAGGGGCACCGGGCTGCAACGGGCAATAAGCCGCCGAGTACCCCAGCTTTTTCACTGCCGCGGCCCAATCTGCAGGATCACTGAACTCTCCGGGGACAGGGCCTCCCAGTCTGACAGGGAAATCAGCCTGGCTCCCCGGCAAAGCTTTTATTGACCGGAAGGACATTGCCGCCATGCCTGCAGCCATAATGGCTCCTTTTTTTATGAATTTACGCCTGTTGGTATTACTCTTCATCTCAGATATGCCTTTTCAATAATATCTGCCAATATATTTATTCTCAACAATCAGCTTTTTCATTTTTAAGGGATCGATTACGTCCTGTTTCTTATAAACTATTTTCCCTCCGGGTTCGATAAGCATGGTGAAAGGCAGGGCACCCTGCCAGTCGGGGTCCACCGCTTCGATGGCCTTGTAAATATCGTCATCGTTGAATATATAATTCCTGTTGGAAGCTTCATTCTTCTGAAGGAACCTGAGTGCATCCGCCTTTCTGGCCTTTTTATCTGCACTAACGGTTATGAATTCAAATTGTCTGCCTCTGTACATCCTGTCGATAATGACCAGATCCGGGAACTCGGTTATGCAGGGTCCGCACCATGTGGCCCAGAAATTTATCAGTCTGAGCTTACCGGAGCCTGAGTTCCTTACAAGTTCCTTGAGCCCTGCAACATCAATTTCTTCAATGGTTACAGGCAATTCAGCCCATTGTTTATACAGTCTCCTGGTATAATCATCGTTCCATGCCCATTTAATCGAACAGCCGAAGGTTTTTGTCACGGGTGTGCCTACCGGTCTGCCGGCCAGCACATCGTCTATGGCCTTCCTGAGATCTTCGCCTCCGGCAGAGCCCGGCTTTTCTGATCCGTCGATGCGGCCGTTGTATCTCAGGATCCTGTCCCTGTCAAAGACAAAACAATGCGGAGTGGCCACAGGGCCGTAAGCCAGCGCACATTTCTGATCATCTCCGTCGTACAGATATGGAAAATTAAAACCCTTATCCCCGGCCCGGTATTTCATATCCTCAAAACTATCCCCCACATCAGTATAACCCATTTCCGAGTAGCTCAGAGTCCTGACAGAGTTTGAGGAGATCATCACCAAAGCAACACCCCTGGACTTGTAATCATTTGTGATGGAAATAATCCTGTCTTCATAAGCCTGGGCTGTCGGACAATGATTAGCGCTGAAAATAATGACCAGCACCGGAGCCTTGCTGAAATCCCTAAGGGTCCAGGTCTTTCCGTCAATGCCCGGAAGGCTGAAATCAGGTGCTTTGGAACCAATTGCAAGGGTTTTTGGTTCAGGATGATCTGCCTGCGGCAAAGCTGTATGGAAAAATCCCGTGACAATTATGATCAGCACACTTATTCTTAGCATTTTATTCATATCCGCGAATTTTTCATTATTATATATTCAAATATATCTTCTTTTTCCTTTTTCACCGGTAAACGGGTCATTTTTCCAGAGCAATTTCTGCTAATTTTGGTTTTAAAACAAAAATCCGTCAGTGATGGCCAGCAGGAAACCTGTAGCAGGATTTATCGGAGCAGGCGGTATTGCACATTCACATGCCTATGCTCTCGATGCGATGAAACATTATTACCATGACGCACCGGAAATCGAAAAAGAGGCTGTAAGTTCGGCCACTAGCTCAGGCAGGGAGTCCTTTGCAAACAGATATGGTTTCAGATCTTCTCTTTGCCCCGGGGATTTCTTTGAAAACGGGAGAATAAACTCAGTATTTATCCTGGGACCCAACAACACTCATATTGAGCATTTCCGGAAAGCCATGATGATGCCTTCGGTTGAACGTATTTACATCGAAAAGCCATTATGCGTGAGTTCTGATGAAGAATCAGTAATTCGCCGGATCGCGCAGGAGCGCGCGAGCATAAAAATCCAGGCAGGATATCAGTTCCTTTTTTCATCTGCCGTCAGAGAAGCTCTTCGTTTCTGGAGATCAGGAGTCCTTGGCAAGCCTGTTCACTTTGATTTCAGATATTATCACGGCGACTATCTTGCAAGGGATTACCGTAACCGAAGGAGAACAAGGCTTATGCCTGCTCCCGAAGGTGGAGCAATGGCAGACCTGGGCTCTCATATAATAAGCATGGCCATAGCCTTCATCGGGAACAATATGGACGTCACAAGCGCCGTCCAGGCGGGAAGTTTCGATGATGTGCCGGCTGATTCCGATCTCTTCAGCCTGATCACCCTCCATGATCCGGAATCAGGGGCAGCCGGCGTTATTTCGGCAAGCAGGGTAAGTTCAGGCACGGGGGATATGCTGTCATTTGAGCTTCATGCGGAAAAAGGTTCTCTTAAATATTCATCGCATTTCCCCGATTTTTTTGAATACTACACCGAGGACAGCGGAATATGGCATAAAATTTCTACCGGAAGCAGTTATAAACCGGTCAGCAGTTTTCCGTCGGGTCATGTACCTCCTGGCTGGCTGAGGGCCCTGGTCCATGCCCACTATGTTTTTTTCACATCGGGTGAAAGCGAATCAATGCTTCCGGACCTGGAACACGGATTGGAGGTTGAGCGGATCCTGAGAGAGAGTGCCGGGCAAATGCGCATCTTCCGCAATAGGGTCTGCAGATAACATTTCGTTCAATATGCCGATTCGGAAATTAATGCTTTTAATTCCCGCATGGAGGTTTTTTTTGATTATTAATTTATCCTGCATACCTTTAACCTTATATGATCTGAATCCAATGATTATTTTTCTATTGTTTAACCATACTGAAAAATATGGCAGCTTTTATTGATGAATTCATGAAGACATATGGTCCGGAAGTGACCAGGCAGATGTCTGCAAGCTTTGATCTCGATCAGGATACTGTTCAGAAGCTGATCCCGCAGCTGGCTCCACTGATCCTTGGCGGACTGAAGCGGCAGAAGGACGACCGTGGCGGTGACGCCAGGGTTGATCATATACTTAATAAATATGGTGACCAGTCGGTTCTTGACAACATCAGGGACCTGATGGCCAGTAAAGCATCAGCTTCATCTGTTGATGCCAATCTTGGAGGATTGCTCGGAAGCATGGGGGGCGTACAGGCCGCCCAGGTACTGGGCAAATCAATGAATATAGACGCTTCCAAGATAATGAAGATGATACCCGCACTTGCCCCCCTGATACTCGGGGCTCTCACCCGCAGGCGTGACACAGGGGGCGGAGGTATTTCTGGCATAGGATCTCTTCTGGATGCAAATGGCGATGGCAGTATCATTGATGATGTTGCAGGGTTTTTAATCAAAGGTACAGCATCACAGGGCAAGGGCAAGGGAATCCTTGGATCGCTGCTGGGAGGAATGCTCGGAACCAAATGACCAACATCATTGCAAGTCTTATTACAGCAAACTTCCTGCTGCCAAACCTCCTGTCTTAAACTGTTTTCAACAGTTTTTCCAGAGTTAACACTCTGAGTGCAATAATTCAATACGACATAACCCATATGATTGACCAATAATACAATCACGAATAAAATTAATTGTGTTCAATCATATTTGGTTCCCTGCCCGAGGGGTCAGACTATTATCCGACCTTAAAAACCAGATTAAAAACGTATGAAATCCAATTTAAGAATTGACCATGGTTAGTTCAGGTAAAATCAACCGGAGAAAATTTCTCGGATCTGCTGCTGCCGCCTCCCTGGCTTTTACAATTGTGCCGAGAAATGTTATCGGAGGCAAGGGCCATGTTGCACCAAGTGACAAACTTACCCTTGCCTATATAGGCTGCGGAACCCAGGGACTGAGAGAAATGGTTACCCTGATTCAGAATCCCGACATTCAGATCGTAACAGTATGCGATCCGAACAAGTTTACCACCGACTACGTCGACTGGTCGCATGACAGTATCAGAAACAGTATCCGGAAAGCTCTTCAGGACGCTTCCTGGGGTGAAAAAATCAAAGGTATTCCCGGGGGCAGGGATATAGGCCAGGAATTCGTACAAAAATATTATGCCAAAATCAGGAATCTTTCCGGATATAAATGCCCATCCTATTCTGATTTCAGGGAATTGCTTGAAAAAGAAAAAGACATCAGTTCCATAAAGATTATGACTCCCGATCACCTTCATGCTGCCATTGCCATTGCATCGATGAAAAAAGGGAAACATGTCGTAACGCACAAACCCATAGCAAACAGGATGAATGAAGCAAGGCTTACGATCGAGACCGCAAAAAAGTCAGGACTCAGCACACATCTCCTGGCCTGGAGCAGGCGGCCGGAATATGAAATAATCAGGGATTGGATAAAGGATGGTTTTATAGGTACCCTGAAAGAAATACACAACTGGTCCTATCGTCCGGTATGGCCGCAGTGGCAGTCAAATCCGACCGACACACCACCGGTCCCGAAAGGTTTCGACTGGGCGTTGTGGCTCGGACCCGTTCCGGATCGTCCCTACCACCCCAATTATACACATAATGTGTTTCGAGGCTGGTACGATTTCGGAGGAGGAAGCATCGCTGATATGGGCCATTACAGCCTGTTCCCGCTGTTTATCACCCTTGGCATAAATACCCCGGCAAAAACTGCAGAAGCTTACGGAACAACCACCAGGATTATTAAAGACAATGTTTCTACAGCCGTGGTAAACGATGTGGCTTTTCCCCTTTCCTGCATGATCCGTTTTGAGTTTCCCGCCCAACCCGCTCTGCCGCCATTTGATCTCATATGGTATGATGGCGGGATCAAGCCGTTGGTTCCCGATGAGCTCAGGGCAGCAGGGAAAACACTGGCTACGGAAGGAATGATGTTCGTTGGCGACAGGGGAAAGATTCTTGCAGGCTTCAGGGGCGAAAACCCCATTCTGCTCCCGGAGTCAAAAATGAACTATCTGAAAAAACAAGAAGAGGACGAATCAGAACGCCGAAGCGATAAAATATGGATTGATGCATTCAAAAATGGAACGCAGCCCGATGGAAGCTTTATTTATGCAGGTCCGGTCACTGAAACGATTCTCCTTGGCGCCGTGGCTCTCAGAGCAGGAAAAAAAGTCGAGTATGACCCTGTGAACATGAAGATTACCAATGTTCCCGAAGCTAACAAATACCTTACCAGGGAATACCGGCCCGGATGGGAGCTTTAAAAAAGTATACTGTTATTCTTTTAACAATAAACCACTCATAAAATTATCATTATGAATGAAATCTCACGAAGAAGCTTCCTTGAAAAATCAATTGTCGCGGGAGCAACTGCCATGATTACACCGTCGGTGCTGAAATCAGCTGCTCCGGCCCTCACACCCCGAATGACCCGGGATGACATTTCGCTGGCACAATGGGCCCTGGTCGAGGAGATAAGAGCCGGAAAATGGAAAACACTTGATTTTCCGTCTGTTGCCCGAAAGGATTTCGGACTTAACGGCATTGAATTTGTGAATACACTTTTCGAGGTTCCGACAGAGGGATACCTCAGGCGTCTCAAAAAGAATGCAGAGGACAACAATGTCACGATGGTCCTGATCATGGTTGACGATGAAGGTGATGGCTGTTCACCGACCAGGGAGGGACGGAAACAGTTTGATATCAATCATCGCAAGTGGATCGACATTGCTCATTTCCTGGGATGTTCTGCCATAAGGACAAATTGCAGGGGGCCTAAGGATGTAAACAAGGATGAAGCCCTGAAATACTCGGTTGAGTCTTACCAGATGTTGCTTGAATATGCAGTTCCTGCAAAAATAAGTGTCCTGATAGAAAATCATGGAGGAATATCAGACGATGCTGACTGGATGGTATCTCTCTTTAAGGCGGTAAATAACCTCTATTTCGGCAGCTATCCCGACTGGCGTCAGCCCTCCGCAGCCTTCGACAATGTTGATTACCTGGTTAAAATGCTTCCCTTTGCAGGAGGAATGTCCTACCGGAACCAGCCAACGGACGAACTGTCCGCAAAAATGATAAGAATATCCAAGGACAGTGGTTACCGGGGATGGTACGGCATAGAATCGAGCGGACGCGAAGCTATTAAAAAAGGCATTGAGCTTTTAAAGAAGCATCTTTTTTAATTACAGGCGATAACCTGATACGGGATCTCAGGCAGTCGAATGAAGAAGGCGGCTGTATCATAAATGATTACTGAAAAGCTTCGCTTACAACAACTTCAGCCTATGGTACAGCCGCCTGTGACCAGGACGGATATCAGGCTTTCTTAAGCGCTTCGAGCACCCTTTCCGGTGTCATGGGCATTCTGTACATCCTTGCCCCGGTGGCATCAAATATCGCATTGGCAATAATGGCACCTATTGCAATAATTGCCGGTTCGCCCCCGCCCTGCGGTGGTTTGTCTTTTCTGTCAAGGATCACTGCATCAATTTTCGGTACCCATGAGAATCTTGGGATATTGAAATTATCAAATCCGGTTGTGTGTATTACCCCTCCATTGAACTTAACCTCCTCAGAAAGGGCATAACCCATTCCCATTATTACGCATCCCTCAATCTGAAGGAGCGCTCCCTGCGGGTTAACGCACAATCCCATATCCTGTGCGCAACTGACCCGAATTACCTGAACATGCCCGGTATCCTTGTCAACCCTGACTTCGGCCATGAGGGCAACCCAGGTTCCGGCATCAGTACCGCAAGCCATTCCTATTCCTCTTCCCGATGGAAGCTTTGCAGGCGTATATCCGAATTTATCAGCGACCGCTTTAAGACAGTCAATCATTTTTTCATCCTTCAGGTTTTTTATCCGGAACTCAAGAGGATCAATACCGGCAGCAGCTGCCATAATATCTATCTGCGATTCCCTTGCAAAAGTGTTTGAATTGGCGTTCGGGGCCCTCCATGCACCGGTAAGGAACGGGTGAATGGCCGGTGCTCCCCTTTTCTGTTCGTAATTTGTTATCCTGAAATGAGGTATATCGTATATCTTGTCGGATCCACGTGTGCCGCCGTAGTATACTCCATAGTCCCACATCCTGATCCTGCCCTCCTTGTCCATACCTGATCTGACCCTGTAAACTCCCGCAGGATGGAATGTGTCATAAAAAAACTCTTCTTCTCTCGTCCAGATAAGCATTACAGGCTTTCCGGCCAGCTTTGCAAGCCTTGCAACCTCAACTCCCTGCTGGTGCGCTATCTTCCCCCCGAATCCTCCTCCGACGAATGGCGATATAACCCTGACCTTTTCAAGCGGCATGCCCAGTTCCGCGGCAATATCGTCCTGGAGTCCGAAGGGGCTTTGGGCTGAGGCCCACACGGTTATCCTGTCTCCTTCCATATGCCCGAGGGCGGTATGTGTCTCAATGGATGCATGTGCATCATATGGATCGAGAAATTCAGACTCAAACAACCTGGAAGACAGCCTGCTGCCCTCGGTAAGATCACCCCCGGAATTTATTATATCGACGGTTGAATCAGCCCCGACCATACGGTCATAAAGGTTACTGTCATTAACATTAGGTTCGTTGATTGAATAATCTGCCTTTATCTTTACTATTGCCTCATCCGCCTTTTCCTTGTTTGAATGAAGGACGGCAATAAAATCCCCGTCACGCACTACCTGTGTTCCCGGAACCTGTTCAACACCCGAGACATCAACCGATATGAGTTTTGCTGAATGGGAAGGGGGTCTGAGAATCCTGGCAAAAACCATTCCGGGCAGTTTCAAGTCTGCCGTATATTTTGCCTGGCCGGTAACCTTCAGAACGGAGTCTGTGCGCTTGAATGGCTTTGTAACATAGGTAAACTTTGTATAGTCCTCAACCGGAGGTTTGACATCGAGGTATTTCTCAAGTTTTTTCCCTTTGGCCAGCTGGGCATAACTGACCTTTTTCGACGGGTTCCGGATATCATATACGATTCCGTCCTTCACTTCCAGTTGTGAAACGGGAACACCAAGCTGAGACGAAGCCATTTCTACAAGGACCGCTCTTGCCTCAGCCAGTGCAATCCTCATTGCCGGACCGAATTCCCTCACGGTCAATGAACCCCATGTTCCTTCATCATAGGGGCAAAGTTCCGTGTCACCCATGATTATTTTGACCTTTTCGAACTGAACATTCAGTTCGTCGGCCATCATCTGTACCAGGGCCGTTATAACCCCCTGCCCCATCTCAATCTTGCCCGTATAACAATTGATAATGCCCGTGGGAGTAATATGCAGGAATGCATTATAGTCAGTGGTAAGTCTTCTTCGCTGCTGGGAGAGCGATACGCCTGAGCCTCCGAATCCTTTCCAGGGCCGGAAGAAAAGGAAAATACCCCCGCCAAGAAGCTTAACAAAATTCCTTCTTTTGAGACCGTTTTTCGTGGACTCTTCCTGTCTTACTGCAGTTTTAGTTTCTTTATTTTTCATGATTACTTTCCTCCTTTCATTTCTTTGGCGGCTGATTCCACTGCATCAATTATTCTTCCGTGTGCACCGCAACGGCACAGATTTTCCTCAAGTCCTTCAATTATTTCCTTCCGGGTTATTGCCGGGTTTTTCATCAGCATTCCCGTGGCTGTCATTATCATTCCGGGCGTGCAGAAGCCGCATTGCAATGCATCATGTTCTACAAAGGCCTTCTGAACAGGATTCAGTTTCCCGTTTCGGGCCAGTCCTTCAATTGTAATAACCTCTTTCCCCGACACATCGGTGACAGGCGTAATGCACGATCTGACCGGTTCCTTGTTTATCAGAACGGTACATGCTCCGCAGAATCCGTTCCCGCATCCGTACTTGGTTCCCGTCAGTCCCAGCTGGTTTCTCAGAACCCAGAGCAAAGTCTGGTTTGGGTCAGTAAGGATCGTTGTTTTCTTACCGTTGAGGGTAAAATTGATTTTAACTTCCATGTTAGCTATATTTTATTTGATTTATTTATTTCAGCCAGGTAATCTTCCCTTGTGTCAAAATCTTTCAAAACCGAAGGAGTGTCAACAATTACCTCCAGCACATCATCCTCATGCCGGCACGCAAGCGACCGAAGTGATTCATTCGTGCCGAAACCCTTTATTTCTTCCATATACTTCCCGCTGACCAGCAAAGGATGACCCCTTTTACCTTCGTATACAGGCATGGCTATACCTTTGCCTGACTCATGGTATGCATTAATAACCCTGTTAATCACCAGGGGCTCAATCAGCGGCTGATCGCCAGGGACGAACAATACTGCCCCGGCCGATCCGGGAATATTGCATAGCCCGCACTGCACTGATGAAAGCATCCCTTCCACATACTTGTCATTAATGCAAACGGATACAGGTAAATGAGATATGGCATCATATATCTCATTACTGAAAGCACCCAGTACGACAAGGGTATTATTAACTTCCGAAGTTATGACATTGGTAATTGTTTTCTCAATCATTGTTTTCCCCTGAACCGGAAGAAGCATTTTGGGTTCCTTCATCCTTTTCGATTCTCCGGCTGCCAGTATAATGGCCCATATTTCTGAATTTGAAAGTACCACAGTCTCTGAGTTTCAGGGTTTCAGGGTTTCAGGGTTTGGGAGCTGTTCCTGATCTGAATGATCTGGGCGGCTATGCTTACTGCGATCTCCTCTACGGTTTCCGAATTAATATCCAGCCCGACCGGGGCATATATCCGTTTCCACTGTTCATCCGTCGCAAGCTTCCTTTCGATGAAATCCCTGCGCATCAATTCCACCTTGTTCCTGCTTCCGATCATTCCGATATAGGCGGCATCCGATCCAATACATGCCTCCAGAGCCTCGGCATCATCCCTGTGTCCCCTGGTAACAATAACGATATACAGATCCTTTCCCTTAGCCGTGTCGGCCACCACCCGGCCAATATTCCCGGTAACAATATGATCGGCCCAGGGAATGTTGTCAGAATTCGCATACTCAGGCCTGTCATCTGCAACGGTAACTTCAAATCCGATCATTTGACCAATCCTGGCAAGGGCTTTCCCAATATGCCCGGCTCCTGCTATAAGCAGCCTGTACGGAGGTATTACGGATTCAAGATAAACAGTGTCCGACAGGTTTTCTTCCGATGCCTGCAAACTGACTTCCCTGAAATCATCAGGTTTCAGTAATGAAAGCATTTCCATGGCAGTATTTCGCACCGAATCGGCAAAATGTCCAATTACTTCAGAGCCTGTTTTTTCTGTCAGCCAGTAACGGGATATCTCCGTTTCCTGCTTTTTATTTTTCAGAATCCTCGTTATAAGCACTCCCGGAATCCTGGCTCTGTATGAATCTTTAAGGGCACCAAAAACATCCGAATGCTCCTGCAGTTCCGAATCAATCAATATACTGGCCTTTCCTCCGCAGAGTGCATCCTCACCCCCGGCAGTATTGCTGAGGATAAATTCATTAATCCCGGTCTTGTTTGTTATCGAGGGATCCATCGCAACAGCCTGTATCTTTCCCTCAAGAACACCTCCCCCGATGGTTCCGGCAACCAAACCATACCTGTTGAACAAAGCTGAGCTTCCGGACTTACGTGGAGTTGAACCGCTGGTACGAATCACCTGTGCCAGGACATATTCTGAAATATCCCCGGCGTTTTCCGGTATTTTGATGTAAATGCTGTTCATCCTTTTTCAGAAATGATAATCCAGCCTGCATGATCACTTTCACATCAATGGATTTATCAGCCATGCACAATATGATCAGTTCAGGATATTCAAATCTAAGTATTATTTTCTTTGAAAACATAAATATTAATGTTTTCTTAAGTTAAATTGCTTTAAATTTTAATCTTGTTTCAATATCTGTTTATAAATTGTCATTCCCGCCGACTTACATATTAATAATACTTATAATCTGACAACGATGAAAATACAACACACAGGCATACTGCATTATACAATTATCCTGACAATACTGATAATGCTGCCGGGATGTGATCAGGGGAAGAAACCTCCTACAGTAAATATTGATCCGGAAGGAAGATGGCTTGAGGAAATGACCATAATCATGCTGCAACAGGGATATAAGGAAGGCAGATATACTGTAAGAGATGTGGTTTCCGCCTATCTTGGCAGAATAGATGAAATTGACCGGAAGGGACCCGGGCTCAACTCGGTAATTGCAATAAATCCTGACGCAATTCAGATTGCCGGGGAACTTGACGCAGAGATGAAACAGGGAAAGATCAGGGGGCCCATGCATGGAGTCCCTGTGCTCCTGAAAGACAATATTGATACACACGACAAGATGCCGACAACAGCCGGGGCCACAGCCCTTGCCGGTTCCATTGCACCAGCCGACAGCCGGGTGGCAAGAAAGCTAAGGGAAGCAGGAGCTGTTATCATAGGTAAGGCGAACCTGAGTGAATGGGCCAATTTCCGTGCCTCGCCTTCCTCCAGCGGCTGGAGCGGTGTCGGCGGGCAGACAAAAAATCCCTATGTGCTTGACCGGAATCCCTGCGGATCCAGTTCAGGATCAGGTGCTGCAGTATCGGCAAATTTATGTATGGTATCAATCGGAACGGAAACGAACGGATCAATAGTATGCCCGTCAAACAATAACGGTATCGTCGGTATCAAACCGACTGTCGGTCTTATCAGCCGGACTGGCATAATACCTATCTCATTCACACAGGATACTCCCGGGCCAATGGCCAGAACGGTGGAAGATGCCGCCATCTGCCTCGGCATTCTTACTGGCACCGATCCATCGGATTCGAAAACACTATTGTCGGAAGGTCACGCACATACCGATTACAGACAGTTTCTTTCGGAAGACGGTCTGCAGGGAAAACGGCTTGGGATCATAAAATGGGGTTCGGGTTTCCACGAAAAAGTCGATACCCTGATGAAAAGAGCAATTGCCTTCATGAAAACCCGGGGAGCAGAAATCATTGAAGTAGAACTACCTGATGGCGCCGGGTACGAAGATGCCTCATTTCAGGTGCTTCTGTACGAATTCAAGGACGGCCTCAACAAATATCTCAGCGGTCTGGGAGAGGGATCTCGCGTAAAATCCCTGAGGGAACTCATTGAATTCAACAAGAAAGACCCTGTGGAACTCAGATTCTTTAACCAGAAAATACTTGAGATGGCTGATAAAAAAGGTGACCTCAGTTCAGCAGAATACAGGGAATCACTCAGAAAGATGCTGCGTGCCGCGCGTGATGAAGGAATTGACAGAGTAATGAATTCAGCCGGGCTTGATGCTCTTGTCGCGCCGACAGGCTCACCCGCCTGGAAAACGGACCTTATCCTGGGCGATCATTCCGGCGGTGGCAGTTCTTCTCCGGCAGCAATTTCGGGGTACCCGGCCATAACGGTGCCGATGGGATTTATAGACGAACTACCGGTGGGTATAACATTCTTCGGAAGGGCCTGGAGCGAACCGGTTTTGCTTGAAATAGCATACAGCTATGAACAGGGAACAAAACACAGAAGCGCTCCCCGCTTTCTCGCAACCGACTGATAAACTGAATTATTATTCCTGTCAGAAGAAACGGCAGCTAAGGGTGGTCACCCGCCTCCATGTACTTCAGAAAAGTGAAATTATTTCGCAAGGCACCAGTCAATCATTGGGAGGATATCTTCATCCGGCGGAAGAATCCTGAAATTATCCGGCTTTCCTTTCAGGGTATAGACTTTCACGGGAAATGTCAGATCAGTCTCAATTAATTCCTTTCCTGCATATTCTCTCATCTGGTTCCTGATACCTGCCATCACGACTTTCCTGGGTGCAATGCACCCGATCAGATCAGGAAGATCATAATACTTTATTGCTCCCGGAACAGTATATGGTGCCAGCTTCCGGTCGTAAAACCTGTTCATGACCATTGACCTGAATGAGGCCTGGGAGCCTGCCAGCACAATTGAACCTATCGAGTGATTGAAAACGGCGGCATGCATAAGAACCGGTGACAGTTCATCAAATGCAACTGAGGAAATTCTGCCATGATCAACATCGGCCCGTTCTGTTAAAAAATTAACAATAGCATCGATATCCTCTGCGCCAGTCCCGATAAGGGTTTTGCCAGTTAGTACCGAAATAAAATAAGAAGCATTAAAAAAAGATTCATCAGGTGCAACTTCTCCGATACCAAGAAGGTCGGGAACAGCAACAATGATACCTTTCCTGGTAATTTGTTCTATCCGCCCTCCCTCTCCTGCATCTGCGGCTTTACCCTTGGGAGTCAGATAGATCAGTGCGGGGTATTTCCCGTTTCCATCCGGAATGAAGAGAAGCAGTGGAATTACATACTTGCCGTTTCCCCCTACCGCATACATTTCCACCGAATATCCATCCCTTTGCCATGTTCCCCTGAAAACCGACGCGGGTTTTTCAGTATACCGGTTGTAACCGCTAAGCAGTTCTGCATTTTTTTCAACCTGTGCCAGGTGCTTTTCACTATCTTTTCTCGAATTCTCAAGATTTGCAAGCAGCATTTCTGCTTCCTTTGCGTTAAGGCTGAAAACCGTTTCAGCATCAAATGAAGTTGAGACCTGTCCGGTAGCCGTTATCTTCAGTTCATCCGGGTTCAGGGTTCTGATTACCCCCGGGGCGGGATTTCCGGGCATGTCGAGGTATTTCTGAAAAAAAGCGCATGTAGCTTCATTATTTCGCGGTGTAAATCCATGGCCGAAATGATCTTCCGCCATAAGGAGATTTTCGCTCATTCCAAAAGCCATGAAAGCCTTCTTTGCTTCACCGAAGGATTCACGTGCGCCCTGGATACTGAAAAAATCTCTTGTTGTTGATACAATAAGGGTAGGCTTTGGAGCCCTGACCTCAATAAGATCAGCATGAGTGATCCCGGACTTAATGCCATGAAAGAAATTCTGTTCAGCATCCTGTGCACCTATTGATTCAAGGAGCCTTCTGAATCCGGTTATGTAGCATGATGGCGCGGAAGCCTTTACCCTGTCGTCAAACGCTGAAATATATGCAGTCAGGGTTCCTCCGCCTGAAAGACCCGTAACGCCTATGCGGCCGGGATCCACTTCCTTTCTCGATACAAGGTAATCTATACCCCTGATCCCATCCCAAATGAAATACCTTGCAGGTGAAGCACCCGCCATGAAACATTGATTCCCGAAATACGAATGTTCAGCCGTTCCTGCACCGATAACGGGAACATTCTTCTCACCGTCGAAATACTGAAGTCGTTCCCCCTGTCCGATCGGATCAATGGCAAATACAATGAATCCTTTCTGAACAAGATGAAGGATAAGAGTCTGATAGTCCGCCCCCCTGAAAGAAATATCAGTATGTCCTATCACATTCAGGATTGCCGGTCGTTTACCCCTGATACCGTCAGGAATGAAAAGGCATCCTGTTACGTAAAACCCCGGCATTGATTGATAGATAAGCTTTTCAATTCTGTAACCGTCCTTTTTAAGCACTCCGGTGATCCGGGCATTCAGAGGTGTTTTCGGAGGAAATGGTCCGACTGCCTCCATAAGCTTATTTCTTACTTCATTTTGCCGGTTGGTCCAGTCTTCCCTTGTGCGGAGTGATTCAACATGCCGGTCGCGGCTGTCAAGATATCTGAAAGCATGATCATTAAGATGGTGTATGAGCATGTTTCCTGCATCCGACCATTCTGTCCAGCGGCTGAGCACACTGAGATCCTCCTCCTGTGCTGTCAGCCGTAAAGGGCTGGAAAGGAAAGCAATCACAATAAATGAAGCTGCTGCAACAATTTGATTTTTTTTCATCTGTATCTGTTTTTTTAAAAGCCCGGATGCCTGTCTGACCTCCCGGACAGGGAACCACGCATGACTGAACGCGAGTGTTTTCATTCATGTTCGTGTTTCTGGTCAATCAACAGGTTGCATCTGATGTATGTTTAACCTTTCATGGTCAGCCACCTGAAAAACCATTCTGAATTAATAACCATGGATGAAGATGAGGTGCTGATTAAAATCCCGGCCTGAATCCACTCAAACGGATTTTCAGATTCCGAGAAGTCTCTTTGCGTTTCCCGATCTCAGCATTTCCCTGGTTGATTCATCAGCTTCATTGTCCGCAAGGGCTTCGATCCTGAGCAATCCGGTGAGATAATCGAGTATCGGGGAGTGGGTGCCGAATGCAAACTTATCATTGCCGTATTTCTTCAGCAAACTTCCCAGGTCAGATATATTCCTTCCCGAAGTATCGAAGATCATATCTGTTCCTCTTATCAAAGCCGTATCCTCATCATTTAACATTATACCTCCCGATACATTCAAAATCATGTATCTGGCGTCGGGCACTTCGCGAATGAGTGGAATCACATCCTTCAATATCCATTCTGAACTGAGATCCATCCACGAACGGAGCCTGCTGTCGACCATGCGGACGGTAAGAGCGATGACCATTCCCTCATCCCTCGCACACCTGACCATGTCGATACAGGCAGGATCCGTTATTTCATAATCGTGATACTGCGGATATAACCGTAGCCCTTTGAATTTCAATTCCCTGCTGCAGACAAGAAGATCATGTCTCCATGCTGCATATAGCGGATTGATAACAGCAAAGGGAACAAAGCGTCCCCTGAACCGCTTTTCCGATGAAATTTCCCGGTACAGTTCTTCATTGGCAGCATGTGAATCCTTATAAAAGATCCCGTTCATATTTGAAATAACGGATATTTCAACTCCGTACCGGTCCATGTTCCCAAGCAATTCCCTGCATGTTTTCAGTCCTGTCTGCCTGAAGGGCCAGTGTCCGATATTCGCACTTACATCAATCAACATGGTTCCCGGATCTTTTCAGAATCAGATTATAATTGTCAAAAAAAATCTTTTTCCTCTGGTCATCATTTATGTTTGCTGCCAGAATCGAACCCACACCCTGGTAATATGAACCGTCGGTCCCGAAAAAAAGCCTGTCCTCGCCAAGATGCTTCATTGCATATTCGATCATTCCGCTTTCATTATTGCTGCCGGATGTATCAACATAAACATTAGGATAATCCCTCAAAGTCTTACAGGCATATTCCCAGTCGCCTCCTCCCCCGGTATGTGCATACTGGAACAAAGCTTCGGGATATCTTTCTGCTGCCCCGGCAAAATCATCGGGAGTTGAAGCATTGGCCTGTATATTGCCATATTTGGTCCTGTACCCGCCTACCCCAATTCCGCAATGAGTATGCATAAGGATGATCATTTTCAGGTCAATCATCTTTTCAATGACGGGATAGTATAACGGATCATTTATCTTCACCTGGTAATAGCCCTTCATTGAGACCATGCCGGCAGAAACACACCTGTCAATTTCTTCCAGGGATTCCTTTGAATAATAGGGATTGATGTAAAACTGGCCCATTATCCTGTCGGGAAAGAGCTTCATTGCTTTTAATACCAGGTTATTACATTCCCTGAATTTTTCTGGTGTTACAAGTACCCTGTCTTCAACTGTAACCGGAAGTGATACCACCAGCTTTTCCATTCCAAGACGATCGGCGGCATTTATGAGAGAAGAAGGTTCAGAGCCCAGGTAAACATGTTCATGTGCATTGATCTTCCGGAACTTCAAGGCCTCTTCCATGATGTCATAACTGCCAGGATTATCCCTGTTGCTGCATGCCATGCCGGCTGAACCTGCACCGGCAATAAGACCTGCTGAAGCCAAAGCAGAATTTCTGAAAAATTTCCTTCTGGTAATCATAGGAATTTATTGAATTCAAGATTTCATTCTGTGGTACATAGATATAATCACCCGGGCAGGTTCAGGTTCACTTCTTCCCCGTTCATCTGCAAACTATCACGTCCTGAACGTCTGCAGTCTGACACATCAGGATACACAAGACTCAGGATCATTGCACTGCAGGCGCATTGGTAACCTGGTACAGCCGGAATGAACCACAATAAGTTAAATTTATTCTCCCTTATTTTCTGAAGACCCGGTTTTGGTTTTTTCAGGATCATCCTCAACTTTCGATGCTTTTTTAAATTCCTTCATACCCTGACCTATCCCTTTCATAAGCTCAGGAATCTTACGCCCGCCGAAAAGGAGGACAATAACCAGGATTACAAGAATTATTTCCGTGATTCCGAAATTTCCCATGTGTCAATGATTTAAACATCTGTAAATATACGATAAACACTAATATATTCAAATCAATGTCATACCGTACTCAACAGATTATAACAGCAATTGCAGAAAATTATCATGACCCGGTGATGTGCATGTTTTTCCCGATCAGATCTGAAGGATTGCCCATGCAAGAAATATAAGCAGTCCGACAACAATCCAGGAAATGAGGAATCCGACAAGATCCTCACGGTATCTTTTGAAGAAATTCTGCCAGCGTTCCTTCCTTCTCCATCCCGGCAGATCAAGAAGCAGCAGGTCCTCGCCGGTTTCCGAACCAAGGGGCTTACGGCCAAGGGCATCCGTCGAAGCGGAATCGGATTTCCTTCTCATATTATCGAAGAACAATTCAATTTTTTCTTTATCCTCAGGGGGGGCCAGGACGCTGACAAGCCAGAACATCAGGAAACCCGCAAACATTGCAAATCCAAACGGGGCAGGTTTCCATACATACACGAGCTGCAAATTCCCTGAATAAAAATAATTTGCCAGATAATACACGATCAATGATGAAAGTACCGCTGCTCCTGCCCCGTAGCGGTTGGCCCGTTTCCAGATCAGCCCGCCAAGGAACATAATTCCCATGAATGCTGCCAGGGTCTCAGTAAACAGAAATGCATGGAGGACGTTTTTTATCGAGAGAGCGAACAATACTGCAAGAAAGGCAAGGGCCAGACCCGAATAACGGCCGGTCCACAGCAGATCACGATCAGTTGCATCTGGCCTGAAATATTTACGGAACAGGTTCTTGGTGAACAGGGCGCCAATGTTGACCATGAAATTCGAACAGGCCGACATATTCGCTGCAACAATAGCCGACAGCATCAGTCCGACAAGGCCAGGGCCGAGAAGTTCACCGCAGGCATATCCGAAAGCCATTTCAGGGTCGGGCAGGGTCACACTGTTCTTAATTGCAAGCGCACCGACAACCAGGCCGGTAAGGGCCCATCCTATAGTAACCAGTCTTTTCACCATTGATCCGAAAGTCTGACCTATCCTGCCTGCCCTTTCAGTTTTCCCTGTGGCACACATGGAAATCATGTGTGGCTGTGCTGTTATTCCCACTATACCGTTAATTGCAAGCATCAGTATGGTAAAGGTATCGATGCCGCTGGCTGCATTGAATACATCGAAATGATGTTCGGGCAATACCGACCTCATATAGCTGAATCCTCCTATTTCTCTCAATCCCAGCGGGATAAGGATAATAGAAAGGGTTATGATAAGAAACGACTGTATAAAATCGGTGTATGCTGACGCAATCAGGCCTCCGATGAAGCTGTAGAGGATAAAAGCCACAGTCATGGCAAGTACAATGAAATTGGGAGATACAAGATTCCCCGAAGCCACTGAAATAACTTTGGCTGCTCCCTGCAGCATCACTCCCATGTTGAACACAAAGAACAATATTGCAAATATTGTATAAACAAGTCCCATTGAACTTCCGTATCTGTCCTCAACTATTTCTCCCACGGTGGTGCGCTCGCTTCTCCTGTAAAAAGGAGCAATGAGCCAGTAGAAAGGTGTTATAAGCATATTCTTCCACTGGTACCATATCGTGGCAAATCCATTGCTGAAAGTAGCACCGGTCTGGGCAACAGGCATCTCGGCATGGGTCCCCACACCAAATGCCTGGCCGATCATAATGTACCACTTAAACTGTCTGCCTCCCCTGAAATAACTGTCGCTTGTCTTTATTCGTCTCGATATCCAGATGCCAAATGTGGTTATCAGAATAAAATATCCGAACAATACTACATAATCAGGTGTACTCATAAGGCTCAGCTGTTTGGTGTGGTTCCGCCAGTATAGGCAATTCTGCCCTTCACTATGGTTTTTAAGATATTAATTTTATTTTCGGCTGATTCAAACAGGATCAGATCTGCCCGTTTCCCGGTTTCAATTGTTCCCCGGTCATTTAGCCTACAGGCCTTTGCCACGTTTTTCGATGCCATGTTTATAGCAGCAGGCAGTGAACATCCTGTAAAAATAATCATATTCTCCACACCCGTTTTTATGGTCTGTGAGGCACCTGCAAGGCAATTCATCCTTGGGTTTTTCAGGAAACCGTCGGGGGTGTGGATTACTTCACTGCCCATGTAGGTGTATGTTCCGGGAGGCATTCCGCCCAGCGGGCTTAAATCAGAGGTGAGAAAAATATTATCGGGCCCTTTTACCCTTGTGAACACGATAATTTCTTCCCTCAGGAGGTGATGTCCGTCAGCAATTATCGAGGGAGTCAGCAGGTCATTTGCCAGCTGGGGCCAGATGGGATTCCGGTGGCGGTCTATCTTGTTTGCAAGTCCGTTCCCAAGATGAGTCGAAATTCTTGCGCCTTTTTCCACAGCCAGATTCACTATCTCTGCTGATGCATTTGAATGCCCCAGTGAAACCACAATTCCGCTATCGGTGCATTTTTCAATAAATCCGATTGCACCCTCAATTTCGGGAGCAATGGTTACCTGTATAATATTTCCCTCTGCCGCTTCCTGGTATTCCAGAAATTCATTCCAGTCAGCCTTCCTGACAAACTCCGGAGGATGAGTGCCATAATAACCATGTTCAGGCGAAAGATAGGGGCCCTCGAGATGGAAACCAGGAATTGAGTCACGGATATTACTATTTCTCAGTGTTTTAACGGCCAGCCTGAAATTTCTGAGCAGATTCTTATGGCTGTTGGTAATAATGGTGGGCATGAATGAACTGATTCCACTCCCACGTAGTGCTTCAACAACCATTTCCATACGGTCGGCAGAGAGGCCGTCTTCAGAAAAATCAACCCCCATATAACCGTTTACCTGGTTATCAATCAGCCCGGGTGCAATAAAAATCCGGGATTGATTTTCGATCGCGCAATCAACGGTGCTGATTTCCCTGATCAACCCGTCATCGCTGAACTCGATCCTCACATATTCCCCCGTCTGATAATGAAAAGCCTCTGCAAAGCTGTTGCCCGTCATGAAATAGCCGGAATTTAATGATTAGAATGCAATTAATTTTGATGCGGAATTCCGGTCCAGATATATGGTGAGATCCTTATGTTCCTTAAGCATGGTTGCCGGCACAAGATTGGTCAGCTTACTGGTGAAAGTCCTGAACACTGCATCTGCTTTAACCTTGTGGGGAACAACCGAAATAATTGAATCGCATTGCATTATCTGCCAGACACTCATGGAAACGGCTTTCCGGGGCACATCTGCAACGGTATCGAACCATCCCTCATTTACCTGTTGAAGCTTGCACTGATCGTCAAGTTCCACGACTATATAAGGATCACGGGTATCAAAATCGGCAGGAGGATCGTTGAATGCAATATGCCCGTTCACGCCTATACCAATGATGCCAAGGTCAACGGGTTTTTTGCTTATTTCAGCTGAAAGCCGTTCAATCTTTTCCTGAATGTTCCCTTCAACATCCACACTGTGAAATTTCCTGACAGCGACATGATTTATAAAACGCTCATACAGGTATTTCCTGAAACTGGCAATATGGGTAACAGGCAATCCTATGTACTCATCGAGGTGAAATATCTCAACCCTGGCCCAGTCTACATTCTCTCTGATGAGGCTCTGGAACATTTCGAACTGGGAGCTTCCGGTAGACACGACCATCCTGGCTTCTCCCTTTTCTGCAATTACTTCCTTCAGTTTTGCTGAAATATGCCTGGCTGCCTTTGTTCCGAGCTCCAGTGCGTCGCTGCTAATGTTTATTTGCATCTCTTTTTTTGCTTAAAAATAAAAAATAAAACTAACTTTCGGGCCTTTTGGTTAAAAGTTAAAAGACGTTAACGATAATAGCAGCTCCCGGAAATCATTCTAAATTACATCGTCAATTTTTGTTACACATGACCAGGTATTTGGTTTTTGCTTTTACATCCGTTCTTTTCCTTTTCAGCATAGGAGAAATCTTTTCCCAGACAAAAGGTATCAACCGGGAAGCATACAGGATCCATATAAAGGAAACCTCCGAACAAATATCAGTTGACGGTGTTTTGGATGAGGATGTATGGCAGGTTGCGGAAAAAGCCGGACATCTGCAGAGGGTTCTGCCCACTGACACCGGTTATGCAATTGCCCAGACAGAAGTGAAGCTTACATACACTCCAACCACACTTTACCTGGGGATTACCTGTTTTGATCCACTCCCGGGGAAGCGCCCCGTGGAATCACTCCGCCGCGATTTCAATTTCGGGAAAAATGACAATTTCATTGTTTTTATCGATACATTCAATGACCAGACAAATGGTTTTGCCTTCGGGATCTCACCGGCCGGGGCACAATGGGACGGCGTTCAGGCAGACGGAGGCACCGTAAACCTAAACTGGGATATAAAGTGGAGATCAGCTGTAAAGAACTATGATGACCGCTGGGTTGCCGAGTTTGCAATACCTTTCAGAAGTTTGAGGTACCACGGCGGAACGCCTGAATGGGGAATAAACTTCAGCAGGCAGGACCTCAAAACAAATGAGAAATCAAGCTGGGCACCGATGCCAAGGCAGTTTGCAACCGCAACCCTCGCATACACCGGGACGCTCGTATGGGATAAACCTCTGCCCAAATCCGGACCCCGGTTCTCGCTTATACCTTATGTGTCGGCAAAAAGTACTCAGGATAAACTTAACGGAAAGGATTTTAATTTCGAACCTTCCGCCGGAATAGATGCAAAAGCAATTATTTCAACCTCGCTCAATCTCGATCTTACAGTAAATCCCGACTATTCACAGGTGGAGGTGGATGCCCAGCAAACCAACCTCGACCGCTTTGAATTGTTCTTTCCGGAAAAGCGTCAGTTCTATCTCGAGAACAGCGATTTGTTTGCAAGCCTGGGAACTGAAACCGTCAGGCCTTTTTTTTCAAGAAGGATTGGTCTCGATAACCCGGTAAGGGCAGGCGCCAGGCTCAGCGGCAAGCTTGGAAACAAATGGAGACTGGGAGTTATGGATATCCAGACTGGGAACAAAGATACCGTTCAGGCATCGAATTATATGGTGGCAGCTTTGCAAAGACAGGTTTTCAGCCGTTCAAGTATTTCCGCCTTCCTTGTAAACAAGCAGGTTACGGGGGGCAGGAAAGGGGAAAACGGGCAGGAAAGGTTCAACAGGATAGGCGGTCTGGAATACAACCTTTCAAGCCCAGACAACAAATGGACGGGCAAGGCATTCTATCATCATGATATTCACCAGGGCACAACATTCAACGACGCCGCCGTGGCCGCAAATATCAAGTATTCCGCCCAGTATCTGTCAGCTTCCCTTGATCAGGCTGCAGTCGGCAAAGATTTCAATGCCGAAACCGGTTTTGTAAGAAGAAAGGGATATTATGAAATGGCGCCGAAAATCGGCTATAAGTTTTTTCCGCATTCAAGCACCATCGCCAATCACGGACCGGGAATAGAATCTGACCTGTTCTTTAATCCGTCCGGATCATTTTCGCTTACCGACCGGGATACCAGGATCTCCTACAGCATAGAGTGGCTCAACAGGAACGTATTTTCCATCGAGTTCCAGAATTCATATGTCAGGCTTGCTGAACCCTTCGACCCCACAAACACCGGAGGAACTAAATTCAATGCCAACGACGATTTTACATGGAACGGGATCGGAGCAACTTTCATATCGGACGTACGCAGGCTGCTGAACTTTGAAATAACAGGCAAATACGGAGGTTATTACACCGGGACCAGGCTGTATCTTGACGGGAAATTGTACTACCGTGTCCAGCCCTATGGAAGCCTGTCTGTTGTCGCCACATATAACAACATTTTACTGCCTGAACCATACAACAGTGCAAAACTGCTTCTGATAGGTCCAAGATTCGACTTCACCTTTACCGACAGGCTTTTCTTTACAAGCTTCATCCAATACAACAACCAGATCGACAATCTTAACCTGAATCTCCGGTTCCAGTGGCGGTTTGCTCCCGTCTCGGACCTGTTCATCGTATACACCGAGAACTCATACCCTGGAAATTACAGTGTTAAAAACAGGGGAATTGTTGTCAAGCTTTCATACTGGTTCAATTAGATCCTGCCTTCCCGATCATGGGGAACCACGCGGGGAAAGAGGGCTGTCACTGATTGGTTTCCGGCATAACCATCTGTTTATTTAATCATAAAGTCAAGTACCCGATGGTCGCCGATATATGCCACGAGATTGTCATTTTTTTTCAGGGGTCCTACGCCAGAGGGTGTTCCTGTGAATATGAGGTCACCGGTTTTAAGGGTGAAAAATCCGGAAACAAATGAGATTATTTTATCTATCCCGAAAATCATGTCTGCAGTATTACCCTTCTGCACTGTGACATTGTTTATCTCAAGCCGGAAATCGAGATTATTTATATCTCCAACGGCGCTTACCGGAAGGAATTCACCAACAGGAGCTGAACTGTCAAAAGCCTTGGAAAGGGTCCAGGGCAGTCTGTCTGCTGACAGGCGTGACTGCAGATCGCGAGCCGTGATATCAATACCTGCGGTAACTTCATCGTAATAACGATAAGCAAATTCAGGAGCAATTCCTTTTCCCAGCCTGGAAATTCTGACAACAACCTCTGTCTCATAATGGATATTGGCCGAAAAATCGGGAAGAAAGAAAGGCTTGTTATTCTTCAGAACGGCTGAATCGGGCTTCAGAAAAACTACCGGTTCAGCAGGAAACTGCCTGCCCATCTCAATGGCGTGACTTCTGTAATTGACTCCTATGCAAATAATTTTCATAACTAACTGCTTCTGTTCCCGTTTTCACATATCGGGTTATCAACGTGCGGCAATCTGCACCTGGCGAATACTGTTCAACAGTGGCGACCTGATCCATGGAGCTGACAAGCTATTGACCTCCCTTGCCAAACGACCTGAGCTTGATCTCCGTAAGAATCTTCTTGGTATAAAGTGGAAAATCCCCGTTCATCATCCATGAATAATATGAAGGGTCATCCCTGAAAACACTTTCAACGGACTTGCCTTTGTGCTTGCCGAAATTAAATATCTCAACACCGCTTTCGTCGTAAACAATCCTTCCGGCAAAATCAGCAATATTATGGAACGAACTGAATTCAGCAAGCTTGTCCACATTGTTTTCCAGGTCATCATACATGTCGAGCTGTGCCTTGAGAACTTCATAGGAGGCCTGGGTGTCGGCTTTTGAACTATGGGCATTCTGAAGTTCCCGGCCGCAGTAAAACCGGTATGCCGCTGCCAGGGTTCGTTGCTCCTTTTTATGAAAGATCACCTGAACGTCAACATATTTTCTTTTTGCGAAACTGAAATCGGCATTAACTCTCAGGAATTCTTCGGCAAGAAGGGGAATGTCGAACTTTATGGCATTGAATCCTGCCAGATCGCATCCTTCGAGAAAGGCGGAGAGCTTTTTTGCCACTTCCCTGAATACAGGGGCATCAGCTACATCCGCATCAGTGATTCCGTGTATGCTGGTAGAACTCTGAGGAATGGGCATTTCCGGATTGATTCTCAGGGAGATCCATTCCTCTTTCCTATTCGGATGGATTTTAAGGATGGAAATTTCCACAATACGATCGGACGAGACATTTATTCCCGTCGTTTCGATATCAATAAAAGCCAGGGGGCGCCTAAGATTCAGTTCCAACTGTCAGGCATTTATCATCATTGGCATAAGAAGCATAAGGAGATCCTCCGCCTGGTTGTCGGCCTCCCCGGGAAGGAACAGCCCCGCCCTTGTAGGATCTGCCAGTTCGATTATCACATCCTGCGAAGAAATATTTGCCAGTATCTCAAGCAGGAATACTGATTTGAATCCTATCTCCATATCATCGCCTTCATACTGGCATTTGATCTTCTCATAGGCAGATATTGAAAAATCAATATCCTGTGCGGATACCATGACCTGATTTCCCTTTAGCTGAAGCTTAACAAGGTTACTGGCCTGATTTGAAAAAACTGATACCCTCCTGAGAGTATTGTAGAATTCAACCCTGTCGATGGTTATCTTCCTGGGATTATTTTTGGGTATGACTGAACTGTAATTCGGATAGTTACCCTCAATCAGGCGACAAACCACCTTATAATCGTTCAGATTGAAAAATGCGTTTTTGTCATCGAACTCAACAGTCACAGGTCCCTCCTCTTTAGGAAGGATGTTTTTCAGGAGGGAGGCCGGTTTTTTTGGCAGGATAAAGGAGGAGCCTGCATCGGCACCGGCGTCTGTCCTCTGGTATCTGACAAGCTTGTGAGCATCCGAGGCAACAAAGGTTATCCTATCGTCAGAAGCTTCAATGAATATGCCTCCCATTACGGGCCGCAGCTCATCGTCCGCCGTTGCAAACAACGTCCGGTTTATGCCTGACAGCAAAACATCCGCATTGATCTGAAATGTAAATCTCTTTTCCTTCATTATTGCGGGGAGTGCAGGAAAATCAATCCCGTTCTGGCCCATAACATTGAACTTGCCGTTTTCCGAAGTAATTACGACAGCCATGGTTTCAAGGTTTATATCAAATGAAAGCGGCTGGACCGGGAATTCTCTCAGGGTGTCAAGCAGAATCCTCGCAGGAAGTGCAATGATCCCGTCTCCCGAAGCATTTTCAAGCTTCATTCTGGTAATAAGTGTTGATTCAAGATCAGATGCCGTTATTTCCAGGTCATTCCCGGATAGATTAAAAAGGAAATTATCAAGAATGGGAAGGGTGTTCTTCGAACTGATCACCCTGCTTATTGCCTGCAAATGACCAAGAAGCTCTGTACTGGATACAACAAATTTCATTTTATAGGATGATTTAATTTAATTTCTTTTCAGGAATTAGTACATATAGCTGTCATTAAACAGGTTAAAAGGATGGCTGTTTATGGCAACTAACTATCAATATTACAAAAAAAACTATTAACCTCAAATAAAAAGTTTTCAGGGATAGAAATAAGATCTCTTTTTCAGGAGAGGATCAATATCCATATATCTGATTATAAACAGGGCGGTATTGGAATCCGTTTTTGCCCACAGCCTGTCGGTATCTTTAATCTTTTCCCTGCCATCATTGAGAAATCGCTCCCAAAGTGTCAGCCGTATGTTTTCCCCGGCAGTGGTCACAAGTGAGATAATACAAAGCGGACCTGAATCAGTAATAGTCTTTTGTTCTGCAGGATCAATCTCAAGTTCCCACGATTCGAACGGAATATAGGCAAAATATGAAATATACCGGATTACCCGCGAAGTATCCCAGCCTGAAAGCTCCCTGCCCTTGTCTGAAAGAATGAATCTCCCGCCTTCCTTTTGAATTGAAAATGAAGAAGCCGTATCGGTCATGTTTTCAAAATTCACTGATGCTATATCCGAAGGAAGCTGATTGAAAACCATAAATGGCTTCCAGTAAAGTTCATTGACGGTGAAGATTGAGCCGATATTTGTTTCATATCCGGGAAGATAAACAATAAACGGTTTTGCTCCTTCCCGTTTTTTCATAATGTTCCCGTAAATGTTCGACTGGGTTTTGTAGACCAGGAAAGAATTAAGTCTCTTCCGTTTTCCGAAAACACTGACTTTCACCGGCTCTATCCCCTTCTCCCTGATCTCGGCCCTGAACAATTCGGGCGAAACTGGTGATTTTATTTCCATCGCGGAAACGACCTGAATTAGGAAAGAGATGCTGCTTTTCCTTACCTCATGGCTGCCATTGAGCATCCAGATGTTATCTTTCCTGGTCAGACTGATGGATGAGCTTTTGTCAGATAACTCTATCCTGGTAATCTCCTCTTTTGGCTTTGAAGCAAAACTGCTGTTCTTCCTGCCGAAAGGATCCCTGTCCCTGAACAGGAAAAGAAATACGGCAATCAGAATTACAATAACCGATAGGTATTTTAAACTTTTGCCTGTCATAATTATGGCTTAGTATATCTCCTTTTCCTGAAATAGGTGAAAATCAATCCGGAAACAATTGCCAGAAGCGGGGGGAGGAGAATGTTAACCAGCTGCCATTTGAGCTTCTCATTTTTGATCCTTGTGCGGTCAAGCATTCTCAGTTTCAGCTCACGTGAGCGAAGCTCCATAATTCCATTGTCGTCAACAAGATAGTTCAGGCAATTAATGATGAAATCGCGGTTTCCGTACATTTCACCTGTATAGATATCCTGACCAAGCGGGTAATGGGATACACTGCTGCCTATTTGTCTGACTTCATTCCTGATTATGTCGCCATCGGCAATGACTATCATTTTTGTAGGAATGCTTTCGTTACGGGGTTTAAAGCTTTTATCGCCGGTAAGGTCTCCGGTCATCCTGTTTCTGAATGCTGACGGGAACACCCCCTCAAGCAGCAGGGCAACCGGTAGTTTTGATCTGTTGAACTCTCTCTCATCCGGTGTTATCTCGGCATCCTTCAGACTTATCATAAAAGGAGGAGACAGGATTCTTGAAAATCCCGAAGTTGAGAGCAGGACTGTTTTTTTAATTCTGCCGTCGAGGCCCACCGTATCAATATAATTGACATATTCTCCCTTCACCCTGTTAAGATTTCTGGTAACAGGATGATCCTGCGAGGGGTAAAGTCTGGGATAATAAAACCATGGTGCGGGGACAAACTGCTGGCGGGTGCCGCTCGTCATCAGGGCAAGCCTTATCATAACGCATTCCACATCCTGAACTACTGCCGGGTTTATCCTGGCACCATACCTGAAAAGCTGATCCTCCAGATTCAATGTACGGATAAGAGCTTCGGTCTCCCCCGAAACCAGGCTGTCAGCATTTACGTCAACCTCCTCCAGAAGCCACAAAACCTTACCCCCTTTCATGATGTACTGATCGAGAATAAATTTGTCGCTTTCCGGAAATTCATTCTGAGGTCCGGCAATAATAACTGCAGCATAGTTGTCAAGAATGCCCGGATCATCTGTCAGTTTTCCCCTGTCAATAGTGAAAAACCTTGCCAGACTGAGCGTTATATCAGCAACCTGGGGCTCCGAAAGCTCACCGTGACCCTCTATAAAGGCAATCTTATATATTGTATCGGATGTCAGGGTTGAAATGGTCTGGATCATCTCATACTCAAGGCCTTCAACTGAATGCAGCAGATTCTCCTCGGCTGGTAGCGAAGGATTGTTTTTCAGGAAATTGACAGGCACTTCGATACCATTATAATTTACAATCATGCCCGGAAATATTATTTTCTGGCTCGCTCCCCCCTCCTCGTCTGAGGCCTGAATATTCACAGGATTGAGCCCCTTGCCTATCAGTGACTGATACCTGGCTTCCCTCTGTTTCCGGTCCGTCCCTTCCGAAGGATTCAGGAATGCATAATCGACCCTGTTGCCTGATGCTATTCTGAACTCATCAAGCATTTCCCGCACCGAACGTTTCAGCCGCTTGAAGGGGATCGGCATCTCTCCGTCGAGATATACCTGTATGAAAACATCATTCCTTAACCCGGAAAGCACTTTCCGGGTAGGAACGGAAAGAGAATACCGTTTGTCCCCTGTCAGATCGAGCCTCAGTCTGAAATAGGACAATATCGCTGCAACGAATACGATTAGTGCCACTGCTACCAGGAACTCCGTCAAAATTTTCCTTCTGATTGACCGTATGTTGGAATTACTGCCTGCCATTCAGCTTTTCTCCCTCCACTTCCGTGATAAAAGCACAAGCCTCGTTGCCTCATTGAAAATAAGAACAACCGCAGCAAAATACACCAGATCACTTAAATCGACAACACCTCTGCTCATTGACTTGTAATGTTCGTTTATTCCAAGTCGTATAACGAACTCATCAACTTTTTTCAGTCCGGGCAGATAAGCGAAAGAATCAAATCCCATGAACAGGAAAAATGCAAAAAGAACTGCGATGATAAAAGCAATAACCTGGTTATCGGTAAATGATGAAGCAAGAAGCCCGGCGGCGGCATATACCGCAGCAAGACAAAGAAGACCGGCTGATGCACCAAGAACTGCACCTTTGTCGATATTTCCCGGTGTCTCTACAAGCCTCGAGACCGAAATATAATAGATTATGCATGGCAGCAATGACAGAAAAGCAAGGGCAACGGATGCCAGGTATTTACCATATACTATTCTTCTTTCACTTACCGGCCTTGAATAAATAAGTTCAATCGTGCCGAGTTTCTTTTCCTCGGCAAACATTTTCATTGTAATAGCCGGCACCAGGAAAAGAAACACCCAGGGAGAGATCAGGAACAGGGTATCCAGGCCTGCATATCCGCTTTCAAGAACATTAAGCTCACCCGGGAAAACCCACATGAACAGTGAATTGATCAGCAGGAAAACGATTATGACAATATAGCCTGTCAGGCTGCTGAAAAATCCGCTTATCTCTTTTCTGAAAATTGCGAACATGTAATTAAACAAACGGCAAAAATAAACAAATAAGCTTAATCAAAATTACAATCTTTCAACCAACCCGGATCTTTCCAGCATGCTGCCAGCCTGCCATTTTCCTGGTTCTCATTGTCTTAATTTTTCTTAAACGCCAGATCCGCCGGATCGTTCCGGGTAGTGATAACCCCTGAAATAAAATGTTTTTTTATTTATGAGAAAATACTAACTTCAAATGTTTCAGACAAAATTAATCTTTAAAAGCTTCTTACGGATAAAAGAGAGCTTTTCATTCCTGATCTGCTGATATATTTTTAAACTATGAGCGAAACAGTTATTGAGGCCCTGGTACGTCTTTTTGCGCTTATCAGCGATATCCATGACGAAAACACTGTAATCAGCCGCAAAAAGGAGCTTGTCAGGCTCTTTCTTGAACGCCATTTAAACAAGGAAATGGTAACAAGATACATGATGCAGTTTGAAATCTTTCTTGAACAATATTATTCGGAGAGCATTGAAAGAGGGACCATCAGGGAACGGAAGCGTGTTGCACTGAATTCAATTAAGATCCTGGCAATCTGTGAAAAGATTAACACTGAACTGTATCAGAAACAGAAAATTTATGTTATTGTGCAGCTTCTTGACTTTATCTCCTATGGTGAGGATATTACCGGAACCGAATCAGAATTTGTAGATACTGTCGCCAGTGCTTTCAATATTCCTGATGATGAATATGCAAACATCAGGCAATTCATTTTGCAAGACGTGAATAATGTCAGGGACAAAAGCAAGATACTGACAATAAACAACCGTAAAGAAGCTGTTCATCCCGAAATAAGGCACCTTTATGACTCAAACCTTTCGGGGAACATCTCATTCCTGCTCATTCCAACCACGCTTACCTATATTATGAGGTACAAGGGGCTTGAGGACCTGTATCTGAACGGGCAGGTTGTTTTTCCGAATCAGACTTACATATTCGATCAGGGTTCATCAATAAGGGGAGCAGGTATCAAAACTGTCTATTACAGCGAAATAAGCGGACTGATTGCCGAAACATCACGGAAGTTCAGGATATCTCTCGACGCAATTAACATATCATTCAAATTCACCGACAGCCAGTACGGGCTCCACAACCTGAATTTTCACGGCGAGGGAGGGAACCTTATCGGGATCATTGGCGGAAGCGGTGTGGGCAAATCCACAACTCTCAGCATTCTTAACGGAACATTGAAGCCGCAAAGCGGTGAAGTTCTCATTAACGGGTACAATATTTACGATGAGAACGACAGGGAAGCACTAAGGGGAGTTATAGGCTATGTCCCTCAGGATGACCTTCTGATCGAAGAGCTGACAGTGTTCCAGAACATATGGTTTAATGCAAGGCTCTGCCTGAATAATCTGAATGAGAGTGAAATAACCGATGCGGTTAACAACATCCTTGTTGATTTTGATCTCCAGGAAATAAAGGATCTCAAGGTTGGAAATCCACTTAAAAAAGTAATCAGCGGCGGACAGAGAAAAAGGATCAATATTGCGCTTGAACTTCTGCGGGAGCCCACCATACTGTTTGTAGATGAACCTACGTCAGGATTGTCTTCCGTCGACTCCGAGGTGGTAATGAACCTGCTTAAGGCTCAGACCCATAAAGGCAGGCTTGTTGTAGTAAACATACACCAGCCTTCCTCCGAGATCTATAAAATGTTCGACAGGATTATGATCATTGACAGGGGAGGTTACCAGGTTTTTTTCGGAAATCCTTCCAAAGCAATCACTTATTTCAAGACCCAGACCAATCATGCGAATCCGAAGGAGGACCAGTGTATTAAATGCGGCAACGTAAATACCGATCAGATCCTCCAGATCATTGAGGCCAAAGTGGTTGACGAACATGGCAAGATGACCCGGACAAGAAGGGTGACTCCTGCTGAATGGGCTGAAAAATTCGTGCAATCAGGAGCAGTTTCCATCAGAAGGGAAGATGTGAAAAAGCAGGAGATCCCCCGGAACAATTTCAATATCCCGGGAATATTTAAACAGTCAGTAATTTTCCTTACGCGCGATATTTTATCAAAGCTGGCAGATAAACAATATATCCTGATCAGTCTTTTGGGATCCCCCGTACTGGCTTTCTTTCTTGCATACTTTACAAGGTCTGCCCGGGGCGATATTTACCACTTCAGTGAAAATGACAATATCCCCGCATACCTGTTCATGGCTGTAATAACCTCGTTGTTTTTCGGGTTAATGCTCAGCTCGGAAGAGATCATAAAAGACAGAAAGATCCTGAAAAGGGAAGCCTTTCTCAACCTGAGCTGGTTCAGTTATCTGAATTCCAAAATAATGATCATGTTCATTCTTTCGGCAATACAAACGTTATCCTTCGCAATAATCGGCAATGCCGTACTCGGTATAAAAGGAATGACTTTAAGTTACTGGCTGGTGCTGTTCACCACATCATGCTTTGGCAACATCCTGGGCCTGAACATCTCTTCAGTCCTGAATTCCGTGATTACAGTCTACATAATAATTCCTTTCATAATCATTCCCCAGCTGCTTTTCAGCGGGGTCCTGGTTAAGTTTGACAAGCTGCATATCAACAGCAAGTCAGCTCATGAATTCGTTCCCGTCATAGGGGATGTCATGACGGCCCGCTGGTCGTTTGAAGCACTGGCTGTCAAACAGTTCCGGGACAACCGATATGAAAGGAACTTCTTCGTCCATGACATGGCTGAAAGCCAGAACAACTATTATTCATCCTTCCTCATCGACGAACTGAACAGGGAGCTGTATGTCTGCAACCTCTACAGGGACAGCAGCAACTACAGGAACAGCGTTCTGAACAGCTTTGAAAGGCTCAGGTTTCATATCGGTGAACTGTCGGAGATATCGGGGATCAGTCCCGGGAGCTGGCGTGATTCGATTTCACTGGAACTTTCCGGCAGCAGTGTTGAGAAAAAAGCAGCTGCTTATCTTGCTACTTTGAAGAAGTATTTTACCGACAGACAGAAGGAAGCAAGACTGGCCAGGGACACCGTCAGCCGCTCCCTGCTGGACAGATATGGGGAGGAAAAAATGCTTGAAATGCGCAATAACTATGAAAACAAGCAGATAAAAAGGATTGTTCTCGATGCCGACAATCTCGACAAAACTTACCGGCTTCCCGGCAAAATCGTGCAAAAAGCCGATCCCGGATATATGGTTGCTGCAGCACGTAACGGAAGGGCCCATTTTTATGCTCCCTGTAAACGGTTAGGCAACCTGAAGATCGACACCTACTTTTTCAATATAATGGTAATATGGCTGGAGTCCATTGTATTGTACTTTACACTCTACACAAACATTTTCAGGAAACTATTCACCTTTATCGGCAGTCTGCGCCGTGATATGACGGAAACATGAAAAACAGGCATCATTTTCATTATTTGCAACAGCGTTTACTTTTTTACTGCGCCGGATTTTTGGCATTTCTGATGTCGGAAATAATGATATTGGAATAATAGAACTGCAATATCTGCCTGTAATTTTTTCCTTGTGCGGCCATAACCATGGCACCCTCCTGGCAAAGGCCAACACCATGACCGTAACCCTTTCCCCTGAAAATCATTGAATCACCGCTCTGAACGACTGAAAAAAAAGAGGATTTCAAGTTGAAATCATCCCTTATTTTTGTGAATGGCAATGAAAACGATCCCGTACGGTAGTCTTTCTGTCGCGTAATCTGGGAGAAATTCAAGTCAGGTTTTCCCGCTTCGGGTGTAGTGAATCCTGAGTTTCTCAGGTAATCTTTCCATTCCTTAACCGTTATGCTTTTTGTCCATTTTGCATTCCTCGAGCCTGTACAATACGGATCAACCACTTTCTTAAGGTAGGGTTGTCCCGAGAGCCAGACATTCTCCGATGACTCTGTTTCACCCCCGCAGTTGGAATGAAATGCCGACATTATTGGCAGGCTGTCGCGTCCCAGCACCACGAGCCCTGTTGTCTCAAGAACTGCCCTGTTGATGGCAGGATCCTGTGAATTACCCATATAGGCCTGACAATGTGTACCATCACACAGATTGTACCCGTCAATGATATGCTTGTTCAAATACCTGTACATATAGGTCCTTGCAATCAAAGCCTGGCTTTTTATATATTCAATATTCTTTCCCGTCCCTCCTTCTGCCTGCACCACACCGGCAATATACCTGTCGATGTTACAGGTATTTATCAAAACCAGGAAACCCAGATCGTGAATGCATTGCAGATCGCCGTCATAAATCCGGCCTGTCGCCGGCTCATTGCCAACCCTCACTGAAAACAGGTCTTGCCCGGTCTGACCTGTAAATACCATGGAATCGCAGGTAAAACCGCTGTCACCTTTGGTCTTCACTGCAACTTTTCCATTGTAAAATGAGACGATCGCATTATCCCCTTTCTTCAGATAAATCGGGGCATCATCGTAAAAATCCAGCCGGTAACTTCCTTCATTGACATTAAACACGATCCAGTGGAGGGGTTTTGCTGCAAACAGCCGTATCTTAACCTGGCCCGAAGCCTGAAGTGCAAAAAAAGCCAGGAATACCTGTATTGAAATTACGACTCTTAGCATTGCATTCAGTATTATGTCCCGTCCGGCGTCATATCACCTGCAAATGGAACTTATGATGATCTTGCCGTTCAATAGATATTAAATGTCAGTCAACAGATTGATCATTACCCGCGCGCATGAATCCGGAGAGGGTCTTTACAATATCTTCAGCTGCCCTACTGGATGCACCGGAAGGTCCCAGGATCTTTTTCACCTTGTTGTAGCCATCAAGCATCTTTCTGCGTCCCGGACCGCCCGGGAGAATTGAGCTGAGTTCCCGTACCAGGTTTCTCCTGTTCAGTGAATACTGCACAAGTTCTTTCACAATTTCCTCACCGGCAATCAGGTTCACAAGCGAAATGTATTTCACCCTTATTACCATCCAGGCAATAAGCATTGATAATAAGTCGCCCCTGAAGCATACTACCTGGGGAACATCAAAAAGGGCAGTCTCAAGCGTGGCGGTACCTGATGCCACCAGAGCGGCATCTGAAATATGAAGGATCTCATAGGTCCTGTCCCTGATCACCTGCAGATCCAAACTGCCAGCCACATCGGAATACAGCGTCTCGGGCAGATTCTTAACTCCTGCAACAATAAACCGGTAGTCTTTAAAGTCAGGAATCACTTCCAGCATTTTCGGGAGGATATGTTTGACCTCACTTTTCCTGCTTCCGGCCAGCAGGGCAATAACTGGCCTGTCATCCAGGCCAAGAGATCTCTTGCACTTGTCTTTATCCGGTAATGAGGTCAGTTTGACCTCCGTTTCATCAAGCAGCGGATTCCCGCAATATATGGCCCGGATATTATGCTTGTCATAAAAAGTCTCTTCGAACGGGAAAATGATATACATCCTGTCAACGTACTTTTTCACTTTTTTGACCCGCTTTTCATTCCAGGCCCATAATTTGGGCGATATATAGTAAAAAACCCTGAAGCCGCTTTTTTTTGCCCACTCAGCGATCCGGAGATTAAAGCCGGGATAGTCAATCAATATCAACAGATCGGGTCCTGATGAAATAATCTGACTTTTGCACAATGAGATATTCTTTCTTATACCCCTCAGGTTTTTCAATACCTCAACAAAGCCCATGTAAGCTGTATTTTTGTAATGCATTAAGAGCTTTGCACCTGAAGCCTCCATAAGATCTCCTCCCCAGCATTCTACTTCAGCTGCAGGGTCGGCTTTAATAAGTTCCCGTACAAGATTGGCCCCGTGAAGATCTCCTGATTTCTCCCCTGCTATAATAAAATATCTCATAAAAGGAATTTTACCGTAAAGACTAGGACTGCCCAGGCAATTGTCATACCAAGAACGCCCCTTGAAGCCTGAAGCATGTCGAGACGGTTGAATACAAGGAACAATACCAGATTGCAGGTAACACTCAGCGACATAATATGGGTAAGAATATCGGCCCTTATAATTTTCCTGAAATAGGATGGGATGCTCAGGTCGCCGGGGGAGAAAAACCAGAATAGGAATGCCGCAACCAGTGGCAGTATAAAACCTGCTAAGGCACCAACAGGAGTTTTGTCATATTTCCCGGTCCCGGTCATTTGCCGAATTTTTCCTTCAATGTGTCAATATAACCATATGCAGTCATATCAACTGAAACAGGAACAACCGAAACATATCCATTTGAAAGGTTCCACTCGTCGGTATCCGTTGCATCCGGCTCATGATTATTGAACATACCGGTGAGCCAGTAATAGGTTTTCCCCATGGGATCCCTTCTTTTTTCAAATTCTTCTTTCCAGTTTCCCCTGGCCTGACGGCATACCCTGATGCCCCTGATCTGGTCCTCCGGTAATGCGGGGATATTAACATTAAGGCATATCCCGTCCGGAAGGGATTCATTTACCAGATGCATCATAATGATCCTTATAAATTTTTTGGATGGTGAGAAGTCCGCTGTTTTTGAAAAGCTTGAAAGTGAAAAACCGACCGAAGGAATGCCGTAAAGGCATCCTTCCAGGGCCGCAGCCATTGTACCTGAATAAAGCACGCTTACAGAGGCATTTGAACCATGATTGATCCCCGACACTACCCAGTCGGGCTTCTTGTCAGCAAGCTGGTTTACAGCCAGTTTAATACTGTCGGTCGGGGTGCCGTTGCAGGCATATACTTTCCTGGAACCGGTTTCTTCCAGAAGCTTCACCCTTAAAGGTGTTTTTACGGTCAGGGCCTGCGACATTCCCGACATGCCCTCAACAGTAGAAATAAGTATCACTTTTCCAAACTCCTCCATTACTTCGAGAAGCGCCCTCAGTCCGGGTGCGTACAATCCGTCGTCATTTGTAAGCAAGATCAGTCTGTCGCCTTTTTCCACCACCATGATTTAATATTATATAGGTTACAAATATAGGCAAATACCATTCTGGTCGTGAAAAAAATATTAACCTGCAGGTTGCATCCTGTTCATAATGACGATGCCAAAGTTTGATGAATTTTGAAGTTACTTTTTCCAAAATGCTTACTTTTGCATTCCTGATATTTTATTCAAACTCCTGATGAAGATTTCTTACAACTGGTTAAAAGATTACCTCGCAACAGACCTGGCCCCGCAAAAGGTTGCTGAAATTCTGACAGATATTGGCCTTGAGATTGAAAGCATTGAAGAGTGGGAATCCGTCAGAGGAGGAATGAAGAAGATTGTGGTGGGAGAAGTTCTGACCTGTACCAGGCATCCCGGAGCCGACAGGCTTTTCCTTACAACGGTTGATGTGGGATCGGGTGAACCGCTCCGCATCGTATGCGGAGCACCAAATGTTGCAACAGGACAGAAAGTTGCAGTTGCAACCGAAGGGGCTGTTATATATCAGGATGAAAAGGTCATTGAAATAAAAAAATCGAAAATAAGAGGTGAGATCTCTGAAGGAATGATCTGTGCAGAAGATGAACTTGGCCTGGGAAATGATCATACCGGAATCGTGGTGCTGGACATCAATACAAAGCCTGGGACTCCTGCAGCGGAGTATTTCAATGTGATCAGTGATACGGTTTTTGTGATCGGACTCACTCCAAACAGGATTGACAGCGGTTCCCATTACGGTGTGGCACGCGATCTGGCTGCATACCTCAGCCTCAATACAGGCAAGACCTTCAAAGCCAGGCTGCCTTCCGTTGATGACTTCAAACCCGATAACACCAACAATACCTATGACATCATAGTTGAAAATCCGATTGACTGCCCAAGGTATACGGGAATCACAATAAGCGACATCAGGGTAGGAGAATCGCCCGAATGGCTGAAAAACCGCCTGAAAGCCATCGGCCTTAATCCCATAAACAACATAGTCGACATCACCAATTTCGTACAGAACGAAATCGGACAATCACTGCATGCTTTCGATGCTGACCAGATCAGGGGAAAAAAGGTCATAATAAAAAATCTTCCCGACAAAACGAAATTCGTTACTCTCGACGAAACTGAACGGAGCCTGTCATCACGCGATCTTATGATATGCGATATCGCGGAAGGAATGTGCATTGCAGGCGTATTCGGGGGTATCAAGTCGGGAATTACATCCGAATCAAGGAATGTATTTCTTGAAAGTGCCTATTTCAACCCGGTTACAATCAGAAAAACCTCGAAAAGACACGGGTTGCAAACCGATGCATCATTCAGGTTTGAAAGGGGCGCCGACCCGAATATTACTGACTGGGCCCTCAAAAGAGCTGCTATGCTTATCAGGGACATCGCAGGAGGAAATATCTCTTCGGAAATTGTGGATATCTATCCCAATAAAATACAGAATGTACTCATTGAAGTAAATTACAGCAATATCAACAGGCTTATCGGGAAAAAAATTGAAAAGAGCACTGTAAAAAGAATACTTGAACTCCTCGAGATTATTGTCAGGAACGAGGAAAATGACTCCCTGCTGCTCGAGATACCAGCATATAAGGTTGATGTAAAGTGCGAAGCCGATGTGGTGGAAGAACTTCTGCGTATTTATGGATATAATAATGTCCAATTCAGCTCTCATGTCAATTCAACGCTGACTTATATTGAAAAGCCTGATAAGGAGAAAGTTGTGAATACAATTTCCGATCTCCTGTCGGACAACGGCTTCACAGAAATAATGTGCAACTCCCTCAACCCGGCATCCTGGTACGAGAATAACCCTGACTTTAACTCCGACACCCTTGTAAGGCTGGCCAATCCGCTAAGTTCCGATCTGAATGCAATGAGGCAATCACTCCTGTTCGGAGGACTTAATTCTGTCGTATGGAATATACACCGGCAGAATCCGGATCTGAAGCTGTATGAATTCGGCAACTGTTACTTCAGGAAAGACAATATTCACGGGTTTCCGGAAGCGGATGATTATATTGAAAAAACCTCGCTTGATCTGTTCATTACCGGCAATTTTCGCAGGGAAAACTGGAACCAGAAGACAAACCCTTCTGATTTCTTCCATATAAAATCTGCTACGGAAATGATCCTCATCCGACTGGGTATAAAACCGGAAATGCTTACTGCCGGCGAAAGCGATAAAAGCTATTTTTCCGAATCCGCATCCTACTTTTTCAATAACATGCTTGTTGCAGAGACCGGAATGATCTCAAGAAATTATCTCACATATTTCGATATCGCTCAGGATGTTTACTACACTCATTTTGAATGGGATATGATTATGGAGCTTATCAGGAACAGCAGGATCGTCTTCAGGGAGCTGCCCAGATATCCCACCGCCAGGCGCGACCTGGCTCTTCTTGTTGATAAAGAAATCCGTTTCGCGCAAATAAGAGAGCTCGCATTTAAGACGGAACAACGCCTGCTTAAAGAGGTTGGATTATTTGATGTTTATGAAAATGAAAGCCTTGGTCACAATAAAAAATCATATGCGGTCAGTTTTATTTTAAGGGACGACGATCAGACACTTACTGACAGATCTATTGAAAAGGTTATGAATAATCTTATAAGAGTGTATGAAAAAGATCTGAACGCAAAGATCAGATAGTACTGCCCAGACTCCAAACCAACAGGACCTGCTTTATTATGGAGAACATTATTAAACGGATCGCCACGTATTTGTCCCTTGTAAAATTCAGTCATACTGTTTTTGCAATGCCATTTGCACTTATCGGCTTTGCCCTCGCGGTGAGCGATAGGAATCATGTTTTCAGTGTGAAGCTCCTTGTCCTGATCATCCTTTGCATGATTTTTGCCAGGAGCGCAGCAATGGGATTTAACAGGCTTGTCGACAGAAAGTATGATTCCCTTAATCCGCGCACACTTGGCCGGGAAATTCCTGCGGGAAAAGTGAGCCCTTCATCTGCAACCGTATTTGTTGTTGCAAACAGTCTTCTTTTCATAATAACAGCCGGCTTTATTAACAGGCTCACTCTTATCCTGGCACCACTGGCCCTGACAATAATCCTGGGATACAGCCTCACCAAAAGGATCACCTGGTTGTGTCATTTCATACTTGGCCTTGGATTGAGTCTTGCACCGATCGGGGCATATATTTCTGTGACCGGCCAGTTCAGCCTCGTGCCCCTTATATATTCACTCATCGTAATTACCTGGGTGAGCGGTTTCGACATAATTTATGCATTGCCTGATGAGGAGTTCGACAGGGAGAACCGCCTGTTCTCAATACCGGCCGCGGCCGGTAAAAAGAAGGCTCTTGTAATCTCCTCCCTTATACATTTTGCAACTTTCATCCTGGTGATATTCGCAGGCCTGAAAAGCATGGGAGGTATTTTTTACTGGATCGGTGCAGCAACCTTTACGGCCCTGCTTGCCTATCAGCATATGATTGTCAGACCTGATGATCTTTCAAGGGTAACACATGCATTTCAGACAACCAACGGCTATGCAAGCATTCTTTTTGCCACATTCACAATTCTCGATCTGATCATCAGGCATCCTGCATAACCATGCTAAATTGATGATATTAATTTCACATGCTGGTCAATATGGATCATATTATCGTCAGGGAGGTCCTTAGCAGAAGTGAGCTGAAAAAGTTCATTTCACTTCCCCATAAAATACACAAGACAGAAAAAAACTGGCTTCCCACCATGTACACTGACGACCGGAAGTTGTTCAGCAAAAGCAGAAACAGATATTTCAGGCACTATCATTCCATCTTGCTGCTGGCCTACAGGGATCGTATTCCGGCCGGAAGGGTGGTTGCCCTTGTGAGAAAGGATCCTGATGCGGAAACCGACAGAAGCTGCCGCTTCTGCTATATGGATGCCTATGATGATCCCCAGGTGGTTCACGCACTAGTTGAGAGAATTGAAATCTGGGCAAGGGAAAAAGGCGCTGACCGTATTATCGGACCCCTGGGATTCTCCATAAAGGATCCCCACGGATTCCAGGTGGAAGGTTTTGGTTATCCTCCGATCATCGCTACTGCCAATAACTCTCCATGGATGCCCCGCCTGATTGAGAATGAAGGTTTTGAAAAAGACATCGATCTGGTTAACTACGTAATTGACATACCGGAAGAATACCCTCCCTTTTACCGGAAAGCCTTTGAGAGGATCCTTGGAAACAGGAAGATCAGGATCGTGGAGTTCAGAAACCGGAAAGACATTAAACCATACATCATTCAGGGACTCGAGCTGATGAACGAAACCTACTCGGAACATTATGGTTATATCAGCATGACGGATGAAGATAAACAGGAATTTGCCCGTGAATACCTGCCAGTCCTTGACCCTGAATTTATTAAAATAGTTGAATACGATGGAGAAATTGTTTCATTCATCATCGGCCTGCCCGATTTCAACCAGGGTATAATTGCTTCCAAAGGACGCTTGTTACCCCTTGGCTTTATTCGGATATTGAGATCCTTTAAAAGATCGAAAAAACTGATATTTGTACTGGGAGGGATAAAAAAATCGTTTCGCGGCATGGGATTGGACATTCTCATGGCTGTAAGAATGTTTGAATCAGGATTGAAGCATAAAATGGAATTTATCGACAGCCATCTCATTGTTGAATCAAATCAGAAAATGCGGGCTGAATTTGAAATTTTCAACGGTAAGCTCATAAAGAGATTCCGGATTTACAAAAAAACGATCAGAACCTGAATGCAAGAGAGAGCCCCAGGAGTTCCTTGAACTGGATCCTGGCTGTTTTCTTCTGAAGGCCATCGGGCCCCAGTACCGGGTCCTTTCCCCTGGTAAACAGCAGCGTCCTGGTGTCATCATCAAAGATCAGATGAGTGTTCAGCCTGATATCCGTAAACCAGTTCAGGCTGGCAACCACAATCATCTCCCAATCTACATCGATATTCTGCGGATTGTGGATATAATTGGTAAACAGCTGCAGCCTGTTTTTTACCGAAACTGTTTTCAAAGGTTTAAACTCATGCGAAACCAGGAGGCTGGCGCCGGGTTCATGTTTTGATCTCCGGTCCTTTGCCACTCCGTATTTCGTCTGGTCTATCATCGATGTATCCGGAACGAATGTGCCCTTATACGACAATGGTGAGAGATTGATTGATGTAAGCTTGTTGGGCTTATAGTCGAGACCCAGCCCTAGCGTCAGGGTGGCCGGGTTCAGGAATTTTGAAACCGGAATCGAATCGTTTGGATAGTCATAACCTTTCGTTATCTGGGTTTTGAAAAGGGCAGTGGCACTGAAATCGAATTTCCCGAATGCCTTGTGATTCAACTTGGAATTTGTTTCAAAAAGGTCGATATTGGTTCTTACTCCGTTGTGGGTTGATGCAATCAATCCATATTTCAGCCTGACAAAGTTATTGGAAGATACCAGATAGGGCTTGTTCAGGTAATCAGCGTACCAGGTAACATCAAAAGCTGTGGAAATATTGCTTTCCCCCCCCTTGACCCAGTTTGAGAGCAGACCCTGATTCAATGCAAGAATTGCCTCTGTCCGATACTTCCATAACTGAGCTTTGGTCACAATCTTCCTGATATCCTGAAGTTTGGTTTTATCCTGCTGTTCAACGTTAACCCTGGCCCCGGAAATATTCCCCTGCATGGGCGGCCGCCTGAAAATAACCCCCTGTTCAAGATACAGGCCTATGGTGTTTCTCCCGGGGCTGCCAATCCATACCGTTACCGAATCATTCAGGTCATTTTTCAGCCAGTAACGCACCATTAAGTCCGACTTCGAATTCAACCATATGTTTGTCTTCCCGCTGTACATCCCGGTAATGGAAACAATGCTTGAATCACGGGCTTCAATTGCATCAAGCAAGACCGATACGGCAGCTTTTAATGAGTCACCCTGGAAAGGGTAGCGATAATAGCGGAAGGGGAAATCCCTGTGAGATGATGTAACATAATCCAGTGTGTCAACCACCACCATCAGTGTGGTATCTTTCATGACAACCGTTTCCGCCTTGGCAGCAAGTCGCACTGTATCAGTCTCTTCAGGTTGTTCAGCAGATATGTCCGGGCTTACTTTTACAGGTACCCTGAACCTTACCGGTTCCCATATGTAAAACTCATCACGCTTTATCCTGATAGAATCGTAAGGATATTTCATGAGGTAAGTCCTTGCAGAGTCGAACGGAGGATTTGAGGCTTCAAAAATTACCTGACCAATCGCAGACCTGAACGGATCCCTTATATTTTTCCACAAATGAGGCTGATAGCTTTTTTGCAGAAACCTTAGGGCCTGATCGTATGATAAACTGATCTCCCTTCTGCCCGTATCAGACACCATCAGCAATCCCCTGGCATTAAGGGAATCTATTATCCTGAGATCTGTATTGTCAACTATATTCTTAACCTGCGGTAAAGCGGGGGGAATACAGGTTACACAAATCAGAACAAACAAAGGGAGTAATTTTTTTCCTCTCATAGTCATCTGCTTTTTTGAATTCACTTTTCTGATAAAACAGAATCAATTGTTTTTCTCAATACCCGATTAAATGATAACGATAAATCTCTCGTCTTGCATATACCGGAACCGGAAAAAGTATCAACATTCTGTAACCGATTTGTTAAAAACACGCAAAATACTTATAATCTATATGTTAATCGAATAACACCAGGTTTTTTTAACAAATTTTATTTGCCCGTTAAGATCGTATGCCGGGATTGCAGTGTCATCGTTCCTCTTTGAATATCCATGATAAATGTTTTCCTTTGGCGGTTATTTAGCTCAAATGCACGATCTGACAACAGGTAAGGAGGGAAAGCTCATTTTCCAGTTTGCTGCACCGATGTTGCTCGGAAACATATTTCAGCAGCTCTTCAGTGTTGTCGACAGTATAGTTGTGGGCAATTATATCGGGAAAACCGCCCTGGCAGCAATAGGTGCGTCGTTTCCGGTCATCTTTATGATGATTTCGATGATAATCGGACTTGTAATGGGCACCACTATCGTAATATCCCAATACTATGGTGCGGGAGATCTGGTAAAAGTTAAAAGGGCAATTGACACAATGTACATCTACAGTTTCATCGCTGGAACCATTGCCACTGTTGCAGGAATCACTCTTGCCGAGCCGGTTCTCAGGCTGCTTGCCCTTCCGGAGGAGATCATGCCCCAGGCAAAGCAATATCTCAGAATTTATTTTTGCGGTATGCTGATTTTTTTCGGTTATAACGGTACAAGTGCCGTTCTGCGGGGGCTGGGTGATTCAAAAACCCCTCTCTATTTTCTAATTATTGGCACCATAGCAAACATAATCCTCGTCATCCTGTTCGTGGGTATTTTCAGATGGGGTGTTGCAGGAGCCGCCTATTCAACGCTGCTGGCTAACGGACTGGCCTTTCTTCTGGCAATCATATGGCTGAACAAAACCCATAAACTGATCAGAATAGCCATAAGGGGACTGCACTTTGACCGGGAAGTATTCAGGCAAAGCCTCAGGATAGGCCTTCCCACGGGACTTCAACAAACCCTTATCGCGTTTGGTAACCTTGCTGTTCTGGGAATTGTCAATACTTTTGGTACAAACGTGGTCGCAGCCTTTTCAGTGGCTTACAGGATCGACAGCCTTGCCATAATTCCAGCTATGTCATTTGCTGCTGCTTTCTCAACATTTGTCGGCCAGAATATAGGCGCAAACAAAACCGACAGGATAAGGACCGGACTGATTTCAGCCATTAAAATGTCAGGATCCGTGACCATTGTAACAACCATTCTCATAATTGTCTTTGGAAATCTCCTGATGAATCTTTTTACAAGCGACCAGGAAGTAATTAAAATCGGCAACCAGTACCTGACGATAGTCAGCAGTTTCTATCTTGTGTTCGCATTGATGTTCATCTACCAGGGAGCCATGAGGGGTGCAGGGGAAACCATGATACCCATGCTTTTTTCTCTTTTCTCGCTTTGGCTCATCCGGATCCCGCTTGCGTATTTCCTTTCCCGGAAAACAGGCGCTACAGGTATCTGGTGGGCCACTCCCGTAGGATGGATTTTCGGACTGGCGTTCTCATATGCATATTATAAGACAGGCAGATGGAAAAAGAAGGCTGTTGTTAAATACGATCAGAATTTGTAACTTTCAAAACTAACCGGATCATCAGATGATTAGATCAATGACAGGCTTCGGCAAAGCCATTGCTGAAACACCCCAGAAAAAAATAACCATAGAGATAAAATCCCTTAATTCCAGGCAGCTTGATCTGAGCACCAGGTTACCAATGATATACAGGGAAAAGGAACCTGAAATAAGGAACCTGGTCAGCCAGAAACTCGACCGGGGGAAAATAGAATTCTCAATTTACCTTGATATCCTTGGAGATGAGAGCATACCGCTGATCAGTAAATCAACAGTCGGAAATTATTACAAACAGCTCAGGGAGATATCGTCCGAACTGGATATAAACGCCGGTGAACAGCTCCTGCCGGTAATTATGAGACTCCCTGAAGTCCTGCAGACCGAAAGGGCGGAACTCTCTGAGGAAGAATGGGAACTGGCAAAAAAACAGATAGTTGAATCGCTGGAAATGGTTAACTCATACAGGATCGAAGAAGGCAAGTCGATCGAAAAGGATATCAGGGGCTGCCTCGCACGGATCCTGGAATCACTTGAGATGATCGGGGATTTTGAACCTGACAGAATAACCAGGGTCAGGGAAAAACTGCTTTCAATTCTTGAGGGAAACCTGTTAACTGAAAATATTGACAGAAACCGGTTCGAGCAGGAGCTTATCTTCTACCTGGAGAAATTTGATATCAACGAGGAAAAGGTAAGGCTGAGGAAACATTGCGAATATTTTGTTCAAACCATTGACGAAGATGCTCCCAACGGCAGGAAACTGAATTTCATTGCCCAGGAAATCGGACGGGAAATCAATACAATAGGATCGAAGGCGAATGATGCCTCAATACAGAAATTAGTTGTAATGATGAAAGATGAGCTTGAGAAGATTAAGGAACATACCAATAACATTCTCTAGTTACCCAGTATCAGCCTATGAAAGGGAAGGTCGTTATTATTTCAGCGCCCTCCGGGGCCGGCAAGACATCGGTGGTGAATCATCTCCTTGGGATGGATCTCAATCTGGAGTTCTCAATATCTGCAACAACAAGAGATCCAAGAGGCAGTGAGCAGAACGGGAAGGATTATTATTTCATGCCAGAGCACGAATTCAGGTTACGGATAAAGAATGATGAATTTCTTGAATGGGAAGAAGTATACAAGGGTCAGTTTTACGGTACACTGAAAAGTGAAATTGAACGCATCTGGTCACACGGGAAGCATGTTCTTTTTGACGTTGATGTCAGCGGAGGGATTAATCTCAAGAACTTCTTCGGAACAAATGCAATATCAATATTCATCATGCCGCCTTCGGTTGCAGAGCTTGAAAAAAGGCTGCATATAAGGGGTACGGATGAAAAAGCAAAAATCAGAATCCGGGTTGAAAAGGCGCTTGAAGAAATCAGGCTTGCCGACAGGTTCGATAATATCGTAGTTAATATGAATCTGGGTGTGGCACAGCAGGAGGTATACGCGATAGTGCAAAGTTTCCTGGACAATTAGTCGGTTATGTCGAAAATTGGTTTGTTTTTCGGATCATTCAATCCTGTTCATATCGGGCATCTGGCCATTGCAGGCTATATGAAGGAATTTACCGATATCGACCAGGTTTGGCTCGTTATAAGTCCTCAGAATCCACTCAAAAAAAAAGGAACACTCCTGGCCGATCATCACCGTTTGTATCTTGCCGAACTTGCAATTGGGGATAATGATGCACTGAAGCCATCAGATATCGAATTCCGCCGTCAGGGACCGTCATATACAATCGATACGATGGCGCTCCTGTCTGAAAAGTATCCGCGGCACAGATTTGTTCTGATAATGGGCGAGGACAATCTGTACACACTTCATAAATGGAAGAATGCCCGGGAACTGGTAAAGCGTTATCCAATACTGGTGTATCCGCGGCCCGGGATTTCCAGGAAGGAAAACATTCAGCTCGACGAGATCCTGTCCATGGCAACCATCAGGCGGGTCAATGCACCACTGATGGATATCTCGGGCAGCTTTATCAGGAATGGCATCCGCAGGGGCAAGAACATGTCATACTACCTTCATCCGGCAGTGTGGCAGTATATTGTATACATGCATTTCTACGAAAAGTAATCCGCTGTGTAAAAATCCGTAAAGACGATGAATGGGTGACATACGAAATGACATGCTCCCCGATCCAGGCTGCCATCACCCGGGTTATTTATCCTGTTCCCTGATCCTTAGCACTTCACGCATCATCTCACCACCTCTCTGCAATGCTTTGGCATTTTCCGGTATTAGCCTGTGATGCCTCTCCGGGAGTGATTTTTTCAGGCCATTCACAACATTCTCCACGCTCAGTACAGGTTTTATTTCAAGAAATCCTCCCAGGATTATCATGTTAAATGTTTTCGGGCTGTTCAATCTGGCAGCTTCTTCGGTTGCATCGATCCTGTATATGGAAATGTCATTTCTTACCGGATGCCTGCTGATCCCGTTCCCGTCATACACCAGGACACCCCCTGGTTTAATTGAACCCTCGAACTTATCGAGCGACTGCTGGTTGAGAATTATGCCCGTATCAAAACGTCTGATAATGGGTGAACTTATACGTTCAGTGCTCAGAATGACGATCACATTGGCCGTTCCACCCCTCATCTCGGGTCCGTAAGAGGGCATCCAGCTTACCTCCATATCCTGCAAAACCCCTGCATATGCCATGATCTTACCCATTGATAAAACACCCTGACCCCCGAATCCGGCAATTATTATTTCCTCTGTCATTGCTTTAATTTTATATTCATTTACCGGTCTTTTCATCAGGTACTTTCATATCGCCCAATGGATAAAAAGGCAGCATGTTCTCCTCCATCCACCTGATCGATTCCACAGGTGTCATTTTCCATCCTGAAGGGCAATTGGATACGATCTCCACAAAACATGTACCCTTATTATGAAACTGATACTGGATAGCCTTGCGTAATGCCCTTTTTGTTTTTTTTACATTGGCGGGAGTGTGAACACTCTGCCGGGTCACATAATACGTGCCTGGTAATGTGGCAACGATATCTGTCATCTTCAGGGGATTCCCCATCATCCTGACATCTCTTCCGAAGGGCGAGGTTGATGATTTCATTCCCGGGATGGTAGTAGGGGCCATCTGCCCTCCGGTCATCCCGTAAATACCATTGTTAATGAAAATAATGAGGAAATTTTCACCGCGGTTGCATGCATGGATTGTTTCTGCAGTGCCGATGGCGGCAAGATCCCCGTCTCCCTGATAGGTGAATACAAACCTGTCGGGCAGGAGCCTCTTGATGGCTGTTGCTACTGCAGGAGCCCTTCCGTGGGCAGCTTCCTGCCAGTCAATATCCAGAAAATTGTAGAGCAGTACAGAACATCCGACCGGAGACACCCCAATTGCCTTGGATTGAAGTCCTTCTTCCTCAATAAGTTCGGCAAGAATACGATGTGCAGTTCCGTGCCCGCATCCCGGGCAGTATGAAAGAACCGTATCAGTCATAATCCCGGTTCTCTTGTAAACCAGATTTTCAGGTTTTATTATTTCCTTAATCCCGGTAACCTCAGCCATCTGCTAACCTCCTATAATTTTTGATCTAAGATTCTCAACAACTTCTTCGGGAGTAGGTATCATTCCTCCCATTCTTCCGTAATGTTTCACAGTAACTTTCCCGTTGACGGCAAGAAGAACATCCTCAACCATCTGACCCGCACTCATCTCCACTGACAGAATACCTTTAACCCTGTCTGCCAGCACGGAAATTCTTTCTGAGGGAAACGGGAAAAGGGTAATTGGCCTAAGCAATCCAACCCTGATCCCCTCCATTCTTGCAAGCTGGACCGATTTCTGGCAAACCCTTGCACTTGTTCCATAAGCTACAAGCAAATAATCAGCATCATCACACTGAAACTCTTCATATCTCACCTCTTTCTCCCTGATCTCATTGTATTTTGCAACCAGCTTGAGATTGAAGCGTTCCTGTGCTTCGGGATCAAGGTCAAGGGAAGTGATTATGTTCCGGCTCCGTGTAGGGGGTTTTCCCGTGGTTGCCCACTCAGGAACATCTTTTGATCTCTCCCTGTGAGGGTTCAGATATACTTTCTCCATCATCTGACCTATGGCCCCGTCGGAGAGTATCATTACGGGATTCCTGTACCTGAAGGCAAGATCAAACCCAAGTTCGACAAAATCAGCCATTTCCTGGACTGATGCAGGTGCAAGGACTATAAGATGGTAATCCCCGTGCCCGCCTCCCTTAACCGCCTGGAAATAATCTGACTGTGCAGGCTGTATGGTACCAAGCCCCGGGCCTCCCCTGACAACGTTTACAATAAGACAGGGCAACTCCGCACCGGCGATGTATGTTATTCCCTCCTGTTTTAGGCTTATACCGGGCGATGAGGATGTGGTCATCACCTTTTTACCGCATGCCGCGCCACCGTAAACCATATTTATCGCGGCCAGTTCACTTTCCGCCTGAAGAACCACCATCCCGGTCGTCTCATATGGTTTTGCCTCCATAAGATACTCGAGGATTTCACTTTGCGGGGTTATAGGATACCCAAAATAACCGTCTGCCCCCGCCCTTATGGCAGCTTCCGCAACCGCCTCATTCCCCTTCATCAATCTTAATTCCCGTTCCATAGGCTGGTTAAATTTTTGTTTTATAAACAGTGATGACTCCGTCAGGACAAACAATCGCGCAGTTGGCGCACCCTATGCACAAATCCGGATTTGCCGGATAAGCAAAATTATATCCCTTGGAGTTCACTTCCTCTGCCATTGCAATGGTACCGGTTGGACACGAGATCATACATATTTCACAACCCTTGCACCTGTCAATATTTACAACAATACTTCCTCTGACCTTTGCCATAATTAAACCTGATTTTGGTTTTACACCTGATGATCAGCACGGAAACGTTTCAAACGCAATTCCAGGTCGCCGAGAAGAGACATCGGAACCTTTGAAACACAGGCCCTCAGGCCTTCAAGCCTTTCGCTTCCCGTGGTATCAAGTGTTATCGCACTTATCCCGTAATGAAGGAGCTCACTGAGCAACTGCTCTCCCGACATGCCGGGATAAGATATTGTAAAATAGAATCCGTCGCCTATTAACTCGTCCAGATCCTTGTCATAAACTATATTAAACCCATTCTCAGTATACAACCGCTTCATAATTTTTGCTTTTTCCTCATATTCCGAAAGCATTTCACCGAACCGCAGGGTTCCGTCATTGACTGCCTTCAGCAATGCGGCAAGACCATACTGTACCGAATGGGCAACACCTGCAGAGAGTCCGTAAAGCGCACCGAATATTGCGGAATGGCCGAACTTGTCAGATGAAAAATACCTGAGCAGATCGGGATAGGACCGGTTGAACAGGTGGTCGGAAATCGCCATGATGCCAATTCTCTGGCCTGCATAGCTGAAAATCTTGGAGCTTGAGATCAGGATCACGTAATCATCGGTGTAACGGGCAACAGTGGGCTGGTAAGGCGGTTCTCCCGGATTTGAATAGTTTTTCCTGAAATCCATTCCGAAATAAGCAAGATCTTCAATGACAATAACGTCGTATTTACGTGAAAGTTCACCGATAATTGCAAGCTCATCCTCATTCAGGCATATCCATGCAGGATTATTCGGATTGGAATACAGAAGCGATGATACCTTACCGGTTTCCAGGTAAGATTCGAGTTTTGCCCTCAGCTTTTTTCCCCTGAAATTATACACATCAAAGGAAAAATATCCATGTCCTAGCATCTTGACCTGTTGCTTCTGGACCGGAAAGCCCGGATCGATAAAAAGGGTTCCTTCCTTTGTCCGGTCATTTCGGTTGGCCACAAGAAAGCACAGCATTGAGCCAAGCATAGATCCGACCGTAGGTACACAGCCCAAAGGATCAACATCAACATTGAGAAAAAGCTTTATGAATCGTGATGCTTCCTTTTTAAGCTCCGGCAAGCCTGTTATATCGGGGTATATTGCAGCTACTCCTTCTTTCAGTGCCCTGATCTCGGCTTCAATCCCCACCGACGGTGCCGGGAGGCCCGGAACTCCCATCTCCATTCTTATGAATTTTATCCCTGTTTCCGATTCGATAAGGTTGACCAGTGCCACAATCTCACGGATGGAGGCATTGCCCAATAACTTGAGCCCCATATTGTCCATGATTGGCCTGATTATGTTATCTGAAATTGGAATATCATTCATTTTAACACCTGAATTTCTCTTTTGTCAATTACACGTTTTGCTTTGCCTTCACTTCTCTCAAGAGCCTTGGGTTCAACCAGGGTCACCTTAATTCCAAGGCCCAGATAACTCTCGAGGGTTCCCTGTATTTTTGACCGCAGCCCCTCCAGCTGGCTAATCCTGTCAAGGAAAAAAGCTTCATCAACTTCAACCTTGAGTTCAAGTGAATCGAGATTATTGATCCTGTCAACAATTAGCTGGTAATGCGGCGTTATCCCGCCCATTTCCAGAAGGATACTCTCAACCTGGGACGGGAACAGATTCACACCCCTGATTATCAGCATATCATCGCTTCTGCCTACGCATTTGTCCATTCTTACGAAGGTTCTGCCGCATTTGCACCTACCGTAATTAAGGCGCGTGAGATCGCGTGTCCGGTACCTGATTAGGGGCAGTCCGTGCTTGGTAATAGTGGTAAATACCAGCTCGCCTGTGCTCCCTTCAGGTAATACCTGCAAAGTTTCCGGATCGATTATTTCGGGATAAAAATGATCCTCATTGATATGAAGTCCTTCCTGGAAAAGGCATTCACTTGCAACGCCCGGGCCAATAACCTCGCTTAAACCGTAAATATCTATCGCCTTTATTCTCAGCTTGTCTTCAATCTCCCGTCTCATGTTGTCGGTCCATGGTTCAGCTCCGAAAACCCCGACCCTGAGCCTGAACTCATCCCTACTGATGCCGCTTTCAATTATAGCTTCTGCCAGGTAAAGGGCATATGAAGGTGTGCAGGCAAGGACCGTACTGCCAAAATCGTGCATAAGCTGAATCTGGCGCAATGTATTACCGCCCGAAATGGGTATCACCGAGGCCCCGATCTTTTCCCCCCCGTAATGGAGCCCCAGTCCTCCCGTAAAAAGCCCGTATCCGTAGGCAATCTGAATAAAATCATTCTTGTCAGCTCCCGCACATGTAAGGGTCCTTGCCATCACCTCCGACCAGGTAGCAATGTCATTACGGGTGTATCCCACAACAGTGGGCTTGCCGGTAGTCCCTGAGGATGCATGAATCCTGACTATTTCACTCAGAGGAACCGCAAACAGTCCATAGGGATAGTTATCCCTGAGATCCTGTTTTGTAGTAAACGGAAGCCTGGTGATATCCTCAACCGAACGGATGCTCTCCGGTCCAATTCCCAATTCCTGCATCCTGTGCCTGTAATAGGGCACATTAAAATATGTTCTCTCTACTGTTTCAATAAGCCGCTCACCCTGAACTTTTCTCAGTTCATTGCGGTCCATGCATTCAAAATGCCTGTTCCAGATTTCCATATCAGATCTTATAAAGGTCGCTCGCATTAATCAACTCCATCTCATGATCCTTCAAAGCCTTTATAGCCTGCCCGTTATTATTGCATCTTAAGATTATTATCGATTTGGATCCGCATGAAAATGCGTATGTGTATTCAATACTTATTTCCTGATCAGACAGGATCTTGAGAATCTTAGCATAATATTTGGCCTCATCAGGGGCCATAACTGAAATAACTTCAGACAGGTTAACCGTGAAATGATTATCCTTCAACAGGCTTTTAGCCTTCTCAGTATCAGATACAATCAGTCGCAGGATCCCGAATTCGGAAGTATCAGCGACGCTAAGCGCTGTTATTCTGAGAGCTTCCTTTCCCAGGACTTCCAGGACCTCGGTAAGTCTTCCTGACTTGTTCTCGAGGAATACTGACAGTTGTGGTATAAGCATTTGGGCTGGTATTAATCATTGAAAAATCAAGTTCCGAACTTACATATTATTTTTATTTGTTCGACTAAAGCGCACCAATATCATTTTTCAATCCTTACCCTTGCATCTACAACGGTAATTCCTTCAGGGCTTCCAATCAGCGGATTGAGGTCCATCTCCTTGATTTCCGTGGCAAAGCGCAGGAGACTTGAAAGCCTTACAATGATCTCTGCAAATTTCAGTTCGTTTATCCCCGGTTTGCCGCGTGTGCCTTTAATGATTTTGTAGGCCCTGAGACTTTTTATCATTGAACCGGCTTCGTTGAATGTAAGCGGTGCGAGGCCCGAGGATACATCGCCCAGAACCTCCACAAAAATCCCTCCCAGGCCGCAAAGTATTATGTGCCCGAACCGCGGCTCATATTTTGCTCCGATAAAGAGTTCCGTCCCTGAAAGCATCTTCTGGATCATTACCCCGGTTACGCCAGTTATCTTTGTCATGCGGCTGAACTCGGCTTCAAGATGCCTCTGCGATTTAATATTCAGGGTAACTCCGCCAACATCCGATTTATGAACAGGTCCCACAACCTTAAGAACAAGCGGATAACCAAACTCCTCTGCCAGTATGACCAGATCCTTACGCGATCTTGCAATTGCCTCCTTCACTACAGGTATCCGTGCAGCCTTAAGCAGCTGCTGGATAAGCTCCGGTTCAAGATATCCGCTGACTGAATTATCAACTATTTCCCTGATCTTCCGAACATCAATATTCTCCAGGAAGATCTTCTCTTCCGCCGGGAATGGGGTATTCGAGATCCTGGTCAGGGCCCGGCCCAATACAACCTCATCGGGAAAATTGACGTGCCCCTTGCCAATAAAATCCTCAAGCTCTTTCGATGAGCTTGAAACAGAAGGCAGGATCGGATACAGAGGCTTGCTGCATTCGTTGATCTTCCTGTGAAGCAGATCATAAATCTCAGTCATGTCGGTAAGACCGTTATTGCCGAAAATAACACTCATCCCGTCTATCATTTCCAGCTGCCTGTCGGCATAATCAATGATCATCCCAAGCTGATCAATAGTAGCTGTAGCTATCATATCAATCGGATTTACCGCTGAAGCTCCGGGATTCATCATGGCGAGTATCCTGTTCTGATGTTCTATATCAAGTTTTGGAATATTCATTCCTCCGGAAGAAAGTGCATCGGTCAGCATAACAGCCGGCCCGCCTGCATGTGTAACAATCGCAATATTCCGTCCCCTCAATGGCTTGTGCATAAAAACGGAGGCCACGGTTGTCAGCTCTTCCCGTCCTGAACACCGTACTATTCCGGCTTTCCTGAAAAGAGCCTCAACGGCCGAGTCGGAAGAAGCAATTGCTCCGGTATGGGACGATGCAGCCCTGCTTCCGGCCTCGGTGGTCCCGGCTTTTATTGCGGCAATACGGCATCCTTTCTGAATCAGTGAGGATGCATGCCGGAGAAGCTTGTCAGGATCCGGAATTGTTTCCACATAAATAAGTTTTATCGGGGAACTTCTGGCAGGATCATATGTAAGATCCCAGTATTCCAGCACCTCCTCAACACCTGTCTGGGCGCTGTTGCCCACGGAAAAAACACTGGAAAACCTCAAACCTTTCGGAAGTGCCGATTCAATAATAAATAATGCAGTTGCTCCCGAACCACTGACAAAATCACACCCTCTTTCCGAGAGTCTGGGAACCGGAGTGGTAAATACACCCTGATACGAACGGGTGATGACACCTATGCAGTTCGGGCCAATCAGGCAGCCGCCGGCCTCATCAATCAGTCCGGCAATATCTTCTTCCATCTTCCTGCCTTCTTCACCCGCCTCGCTGAATCCGGCGGAAATAATTATAAAAGCCTTTGTATTCTTTTTCCTGACAAGAACATCCACTACCTGGTAACAGTACTTGGCTGGTATCCCCAAAATCGCGAGATCGACACCCGGAATATCATTGATGTCCCGGTAAGATCTCCTTCCCTGAATGAAATCATGCCCTGGATTCACCACAAACAGCTCACCGGTATAACCTCCGTCAATGATGTTTTTCAGGATTTTGCCGCCGGGTTTCATAAGATCGTCAGAACCTCCGACAACAACGATGCTGGCAGGACTTATAAGTTTCTCATTTAACATAGTCACCCTCCAGTCTGAGTAATGATCCGGTTTTGCATCAAAGTCAATGTCAGTAAGTATATATCACAGACCACCAGGCAGTTTGAGAGAGTTCACGTTATTTGCCCAAAGGGTAATAATTGTTTGTGCCATTTGGGAAATTACAAACAATACCCCGGTTATTCCAATAATAGCAATATACTAAAAAAAAACTTCACAAAACCTGAAAGTAATCATGTTGGCAGGATGTTGCCTACTGACGATTTTAAAAGCTATTTTTGCACGTGAAAACCATTGCCGGGATCCGTTGAAATGATGACAGACACCCGGTGAAGGACAATCGGGAGATTGTTCAAAGATTTTCATTTCAGTGAACAATAATTTTACAAGTGAGTTTAACATTGAATTGCTCAGGCGATAATTAATAACAGAAAAATGGGAATAGACAGAATAATTGAACAGGATGCCTTTGCCAGGAATGATATTATCCGCCTGTTGCAGTCCGAAGGGCCGGACAAAGAATTACTTTTCAGAAAATCAGCGGAGGTAAAGGAAAAGCTGATAGGTAAGAAGGTCTGGCTGAGAGGACTGATAGAGTTTTCAAATATCTGCAGCAAGGATTGTCTATATTGCGGCATCAGAAGAACCAATAAAAACCTGTTGCGGTACAACCTGCCGGACGAGGAAATTCTTTCTGCCGCGAAGTTTGCCTATGATAACCGTTACGGATCCGTTGCCCTGCAATCGGGGGAGATGGAAAGCCGTTCAGTTACCCTCCGTATCGAAAATCTGGTAAGGAAGATCAGGGAGCTGTCGGGGGGAACGCTCGGGATCACCCTTTCGGTTGGGGAACAGGAACCTGAAGTATATAAAAGATGGTTTGATGCAGGTGCCCACCGATACCTGTTGCGCATCGAAGCCACAAACGAATCGCTGTACAGGAAAATACATCCCCATAATGGCAGATATGATTTCAGAAGAAGGCTGGATTGCCTGAAGGCTCTTCAGGACATTGGTTACCAGACCGGTACCGGTGTCATGATCGGACTGCCATTCCAGACAATGGATGACCTTGCAGGGGATCTGTTATTCATGAATGAATTCAATATCGACATGTGCGGAATGGGTCCGTACATCGAACATGCCGACACACCACTGGCAAAACACTCTGCAGATCTGCCTCCGCTTTCAGCACGATTTGATCTCACCCTGAAAATGATCGCAATCCTGAGGTTAATGATGAAAGATATAAATATTGTTGCGGCAACCGCTCTCCAGGCTATTGATCCGGTCGGAAGGGAAAAGGCCGTAAGGATAGGAGCAAATATAATTATGCCCAATATCACACCTGGCCCCTATCGTGACAGTTACAGGCTTTACGACAACAAACCATGCACTTCCGACTCTGCGGGGGATTGCCGTGATTGCCTGGAGGCAAGGCTTAGCCTTGCCGATCATGAAATTGTTTATGGCGAATGGGGCGATTCAATACATTATGAAAAAAGAAGGAAAGGGAAACAACAAAACCCGGACAAATGACCGCATATCATTATTTCCCCATCCATCAGGATCTTTTAACAACCGCATTGCACCGGTAACATTGTTTCAGTCATTATCACTCGAATTATTTCAAAAGATAAAGCGATCTCGTATAAAAATCCCTGAAATGCTTTTGTTTTTTGAATAAATTTAATCTAAGTTTGCCGCACACTTGAAAATATGAAGTTCAGGAACAATCTGCACAGGTACTATTACTATTACTTCATGATTCCGATGGTAAGTCAGAACATGGAATAGTGCCGGTGACACAATATCTGAAAAGGCTTACCAAGACAAGGTAAGCCTTTTTATTTCTAAAATATAAAAACAAGAGATTATGGAGCAAACAATTGCAGGCAGCGAAGTAAAATTCTTCAATGGCAAACAAATCCCCGTTGAAATGCATAAGGTCAGGATCGTTCAGTCGCTGAACCTTGTGCCGGTAGAGCGCCGGCTTGAGGCGATAGAAGAAGCCGGTTACAATTCATTTCTTCTATCAACATCCGATATTTTCCTCGACATGCTTACCGACAGCGGAACAAACGCGATGAGCGATGCACAGGTATCAAAAATGTTCGTGGCTGATGACGCCTATGCCGGATCGCAGAGTTTTGAAAAGTTTCAGAAAAGTGTATTAAAGGTTTTTGGCAAGAAATATGTGCTGCCCGTTCACCAGGGCCGTGCAGCCGAGAATATCCTGGGCAAGTCATATGTAAAGGAAGGGTCGGTGGTACCTATGAATTATCATTTTACAACAACACTTGCACATATTCAACTTAACGGGGGCAAGGTCCTTGAGCTTTATACGGCTGAAGCCATGAAAATCAAAAGCACCAATCCGTTCAAGGGGAATATCGACATTAACCGGCTTGAGGAGGCAATACGCACTTACGGCAGGGAGAATATCCCGTTTATCAGGATGGAAGCTTCCACCAACCTCATCGGGGGACAGCCTTTTTCATTGGCAAACCTGCGCGAGGTAAGAAAAGTTGCCGATAAATACGGGCTTAAGGTTGTTCTTGATGCCAGCCTGATCGGGGAAAACGCCTACTTCATAAAGGTCAGGGAGAAAGAGTACAAAAACTGCACTCTTGAATCAATATTGCTCGAGATGAGCGGATTGAGCGATATTGTATACTTTTCCGGTCGCAAGGTTAGTTCCTCAAGGGGAGGAGCCATTTGCACAAACGACCTGGAGATTTACAACCAGCTGAAATATCTAGTCCCGGTTTATGAGGGATTTCTTACATATGGCGGGATCCCCATCCGTGAGATTGAAGCGATGGCCGAAGGTTTGAATGAAACTACCGAAGTTTCGGTAGTAAACCAGTCTCCGATGTTCATCAATTATATGGTCCGCGAACTTGACCAGCTGGGTATCCCGGTAATTATGCCTGCCGGAGCGCTTGGCTGTCATGTTGATGCAATGCAGTTCCTGAGCCATGTTCCGCAGCCTGAATATCCGGCCGGTTCGCTGGTGGCAGCATATTACATTATTTCCGGAATAAGGGGAATGGAACGAGGAACCATGAGCAATAACAGGGACGAAAACGGTGTGGATATTCTTGCCGATCTGGAACTTATGCGACTGGCCGTCCCAAGGCGGGTATTTACCCTGTCGCAGATTGAATATGCAATCGACAGGCTGAACTGGTTATATCAGAACAGGCATCTCGTGGGAGGACTCAGATTCACCGAGGAACCACCCATACTCAGATTCTTTACCGGCAGACTCGTGCCTGTCTCCGACTGGCCCGGCAGGCTTGCTGCAAAATTCAGGAATGATTTTGGCGACAGCCTGTAGCAGGAACATTACAACACCATCTTTCCCAGGATTATTCCCGGCAGTTTAAGGAGATCTTTTTCCAGCAGGTCCATCTGTATCTCGTCGCCGGTCAGCTCGAGAAGGACCAGCCCTGCCGGCCGGCCAAGGAATTCTTCATTCACACCCAGCCGCGTGCGGATCACACACCCGTACGCGGTAAGTGTTTTCTGAACCGACATGATTGCATCCTTATCCCTGTTTTCAATAAGGATACCAATTACCCTCAGGGCTCCTTCCTCACCGGAGAAGCCCGTGTAAGGCCTGCTATCGTCAAATGATATCTCATTCAGGGAGATTCCTCCGATAGTATTAAGATCAGCCTTCAATGCAGCTATTTCCCGTTCACCTGCAGACAGATGAAGGATTATATAAGCTTCACGGCTGCACAGTTCCGTCGACAATTCATGGAAACCCAGACGGGTGGTAATCACACCCGAGTGCCGTGAAAGCACCATTTGGGTAAGTCCGGCTTCTTTGATCCGGTCGATTATCTTAATGCCGAAAATCTTAATCATGTCAGAAAGGTTTATTGTTATTTATTTAACAGGTAATCAGTGATATATCCGGCCGCACCGGGTCCTTTATCCTTTCCGGAGATATTTTCCAAACCAATAACTCCCTGGAGAAACAGGCATTATTCTATGAAGATCCTAAAAATACAGGTCCCTTTCGCCCTTCTTTATTTTTTCAATTTTGTCCCTGGTGCTGGCAGCAACGCCCTTTTCAAGGGTCTGAAGATTCTTCTCAATAACATCCCATCCTTTGGTGGCTACATCCTCCGTGGCATAATCGCAAAGATATTCGGACAGTGTCAGGATTGCATTGGGGGTACAAAACCGTTTAATGAAGCCGGGGACCGAAAACTCCATAAAATGCTCGCCAGTTCGTCCCATCCGGTAGCATGAAGTACAGAAGGATGGCAGGTAACCATGGTCGAGCAGCTCATCAATCACGTCTGCCAGCGACCGGGGATCATTGATCCTGAACTGCTCCCTGTTCAGGTTCTGCTCTTCATTCTTTGATTCGGAGTAGGATCCCAGTTCAAGTTTTGTACCTCCGTCAATCTGCGACACACCATACTGCATTACTTCCCTTCTAACATCCGGTGCCTCCCTGGCAGTAAGGATCATTCCCGTGTAGGGAACTGCAAGCCTGAGGATGGGCACCAGCTTCTTGAATTCCTCATCGCTGGTTTCATATTTGTTGCTGATATTCAGGCTTAGTGCATCCTTTATCCGGGGAAAGGAGATTGTGTGCGGACCAACATTGTAACATGCCTCAAGATGATTTGTATGGCGGACAAGGCTCAGAACTTCGAATCGCCAGTCGTAAAGCCCGAACAGTGCTCCAATCCCGACATCGTCAATACCTGCCTCCTGCGCCCTGTCGAGCGCCGTAAGCCTCCATTCGTAATCCTTCTTCCTCCCGCCGGGATGATACCATTTGTACGCCTCGGGATGATAGGTCTCCTGAAAGATCTGATAGGTACCTATCCCTGCCTCGCCTACTTTCCTGAAACCTTCAATATCAAATGGCGCGGCATTGATGTTTACCCTCCTTATCTCACCATGACCCTTCTTGACATTATACACTAACCTGACCGTGTGAGCTATGAACTCGGCAGAATATTCCGGATGTTCTCCGTAAACAAGGATCAGCCTTTTCTGGCCGTTATCCTCAAGGGCCTCGACCTCTTTTATTATTTCACTGTCTGTCAGCGTCTTCCTTACAGCATCCTTGTTTGATACCCTGAAACCGCAATACTGGCAGTTATTGGTGCATTTATTTCCGACATAAAGAGGGGCGAACAACACTATCCTGTTCCCGTAAACCTTTTCCTTGAGAGTCCGCGCACCCTCCCTGATCTCGTCAAATAAATCCGTTCCTACTGAATTGACAAGCACCGCGGTTTCTTCAAGCGTCAGGCGGTGTTTGTCAAGTGACTTGGCAATTACTTCCCTTACCCTGGTTTTATCGGGCCGCACATTGTTGATCAGGTTCCAGATCTCATCCGGATCGATGAATGGTTTCATCCTCTGATCAGGTATACTTAATTTCTCTGGTGAAAAACGCATTTCTCTTCTTTAATTTTATCCCGCAAAATTACTCATTCAAAACAAGGAAGACAAATGATGGGATCAGTAAATAAGCTCGCTGATCTCTTCCATGGCTGCCTTTATTCTTGGTGCTGAAGTCTTGGGGTCGTTAATATCAACAGCCCCGTGAATCTTTTTGTGAAAGCTTATGGTAGAGCTCCTGCCTTCAGGACGAAGTCCGTCATTGAAAAGATATAGAATCACTTCTGACGGTTCATTCCCGGGGCCGTCAATTATCACCATTCCCCTCGAAGAACCGCAGTCCGACTCAAATGAAACGGCATAAATTCCTTTCGCCGGCAGCAGCTTGTTTTCCTCGGTAAGGGGGATCCTGTACATTTGAACCGGCAGGGCCGGGTTGTCTGGATGAAATTCTACCGGCCGGCCCATTACAATGTAGTAATGGTCGAGATATGCATTGGCCTTCTGAATGTAGCCTTCCTTTATTGCCTGCCTGATCTTGGTAGAACTGACGGCTTCATGCTCCACCTCCTGTTCCGGGATTTCCTCGGCTTCAAATCCATATTTTTCTCTCATTCCCCAAAGCTGTTTATAATCCCCCTCCTGATTAAATCCGAAATGATGATTGAATCCGGCCACAATTACTTTTGCTCCCAGGATGCCCCTGAGATAATCACGGACAAACTGCTCGCTCGTTATCCTTGAAAAATCCCTGGTAAATTCCTTGATTATCAGGTTGTCGAGACCTGCCTTCCTTAAAAGTTCAAGCTTTTCCTCCTGCGAACTGATCAGCCTGAGATCTTTTCCAGTCGTGTCGGGATACAGCACTTTCCTCGGATGAGGATAAAAAGTAATAAGCACAGATTCCCCGTGATACTTTTCTGCAAGCATTTTCAGCCGGTTAATTATCGTCTTATGCCCGATATGGACTCCGTCAAATGATCCGGTTGTAACGACCGGATTCGGTATGCCCGCCGCCTCTTCGAAACTCTTAAAAATTCTCATCAACCGGCCGGCACGATTAAAGTTTGTTTTCCTTTACAAAATATGCCACTTTTTCAATTGAGGTAATCATATCATATTCTTCAAGATAGACTCCCGACGGCACATTCAGGGGTACAGTTGTAAAATTAAGGATGCCTTTTATTCCATATCTTACCGTTTCTTCGGCAATCTCCCTGGCAAAATCGGCAGGTACCGTAAGAATTGCAACTTCAATGTCAAGTTCTTTTATGGTCTTTTCCAGGTCGTGGTAGGGATAGCATTTTACGCCCGAGATTACCTTGTTGATCTTCTGGGGATCATTGTCGAATGAAGCGATAAGGTTTAGTTTCGATCGCTTACCCTTGAAATAGGCTGCAAGAGCCCTCCCAAGATTACCAATCCCTATAATTGCCACATTCATACCCTGTTCGGAATCAATTATCCTGCTGATTGTTTCTATCAGGACCTTAACGTCGTATCCTTTTCTCAAAACACTCGTATAGCCTATCAGCATCAGATCGCGCCTTACCTGAACGGCTGTAATGTGAAGCCTGGCAGCAAGATTATGGGAAAAGATGTAATTCTTGTTTTCCTTAAGGCATTCCATGAGGGTTCTTCTGTATTCACTCAACCTCTCAACTGTTTTTGCGGGTAATGTTTTCATATTTGTCATGAATTATTCTGTGGTTTTTTTGGCAGCCTGACAATGAAGGTGGTCCCCTTGTCCGGCGTGCTTTCTACAGAGATTGTACCATTATAAAGTTCTACTACCTTTTTGACTATTGAAAGCCCGAGTCCGCTCCCGGAAATATTCCTGGTTCTTTCGTTCCTGATCCTTACGAATTCGGTAAACAGGTTTTCCCTGTCCGACTCCGTGATTCCTATGCCGGTATCGGAGAAATACACAACCACATTGCTTTCATCCCCGTTAATTACAATTTCAGCCTCTCCGCCCGGCTTATTGTATTTAACTGAATTTGAGACCAGGTTGTTGAATATAATGTCCATATCGGTCGGATCGGCCATGATCACCGCATCGGATTTCACATCGAGCTTAATGTTAACTTCCATCTGTATGGCATATGGCTGAACGGTAACGATTGCGCCGGAAGCGATGTCGGCAAGATTGACCGCTTCTATCTTTTCGTCTTTCCTTTCGAGCCTGATCTTTGTAAAATCGAGAAGATCCAATATCAGGTTCCTCATTCCCTGTATTCTCTGAAGCGAACGTTCAACAACGTTGTCATAGTCGCGGATGTTCTCACCCATCTGCTTTTCCTGCATCATCCTCAGATAGCCTTCAACCGCATTGAGGGGGGCCTTCAGTTCATGCGACAAAACCGAAAGGAACTGGTACCTTATCTTTTTGCCCTCCTGATTCATCCGGTGGGTGATCCTTTTAAGATACTGCTGCTTGGTGATGTTTTCAATGCTTGATTTCAGTTCCTGGGGTGTAAACGGCTTGGGAATAAAATCAGTTGCCCCGAACTTATGGGCCTTTAGTGCCACGTCAAGAGATGCGTATGAGGTGATCATCGCCACTACCGTGTCAAATTTCCTGTTCCGTATATATTCCAGTACCTCAACTCCCTGGATGCCCGGCAGTTTATTGTCAAGGAGAAGTATGTCGGGATTCTGCTGTTCAATCATACTGATCCCTTCCTCGCCGGTTGCCGCTTCCATCACTTCAAATGTATAATCCTCATCCATGAACGGGTAATTCACATGGAAGTTACCCAGTATCCTGGTAACACCCGAACGGATCCCGGGCTCATCATCGATGACCAGTACCTTTAAGACAGCCATATCATATTTTTAACAGTCGCATTATCTCCTGATCGAGCTGATCGGAACGTATTCCTTTTTCAAGATACCTGTCGGCCCTTATCCACATCCTGTCGTGTTCCGAGTCAAGGCTGAAGGAAATGCCCGTCTCATGGGCCACGGCTGTTGCCAGGATAACCGGCACATCGGGATATTTCTTCTTTAACCTGTAACATAGGATAAAGCCGCTGTCGTCGTTTTCCATCATAAGATCGAATATGGCAAGGCTGGGTTTGAAACGGGCTATAATTGCCTCAGCCTCGGACTGACTTTCTGCCGCAATGGTTTTATATCCTGCCTTTCCCAGGTTTGAAATGGTCTGAAACAGGTAATCAGGATCATCATCAGCCACAAGTATTGTAAAGTCGCTTTTCTTCATCATCCGAATAATTTCGTCATAAAACCGTCTGTTCAATTATCCCATGCCAAAAACGGCAAATCGTCTCATTCCTTCCCCCTGGGCATTACTATCCTGAATTTTGTACCGGTAGGGCCCTTTGAAGGATCAGTGTTGGAATCGACGGAGATCTGCCCCTTGTGCATTTTTACTATCCCGTAGGCGGTAGCAAGTCCCAGGCCGGTTCCCCAGCCAATACCCTTGGTTGTGAAGAAAGGTTCAAAGATCTTTGCCTTGTCATCTTCCTTTATCCCCGTGCCGGTATCCTTTACTGTAAAAGAAACATCGCTCAGGGTGTCTTCCAGGATAATCTGTACCGAGCCGCCTTCCTTCATGGCTTCAAACGCATTCTTAACAAGATTGGTAAGAACCTGCGTCATCTGCTCAGGATCAAGCATGGCCTCGGGGCTTGTTGTCATGTCAGCGACCTCAATCCTGACATTTTCGGGAACAATCAGGCTCTCGAGGCTGTGCTCAACCAGGTCCCTTATATTAACACGCTGATGGTTAACCTGGTTCTTTCGTGCAAAATTCAGAAGGCCGCTGACTATGCTTTTACATCTTCCTGCCTGCTCAACAATAAGCTTCAGGTCGTCCCTGACAGGGTCGTCGGGTGCGCATTCTTCAAGGAGAATGTTGCTGTACATCATTACAACCCCCAGGGGATTATTGAGTTCATGGGCAATCCCTGCTGAAAGCTGACCCATGTGAGCCAGTTTTTCCGATTGTTTCAGCGCCTGCCTCATGGAAGTGAGCTTCTCATTCGAAAGGGCAAGCTCCTTAACGGAGTTATGCAGCTTCTCAATAGTGTACGGAAGGCACATTTCAACCTCGGCAAGCCCTCTTTTTATCGCAATGGCGTGTTCGACACAACTCTCATAGCCGCAGGCTCCGCAGTCAAGCTGGTCCTTAATGGTTGTTTTCCCCATCGAAACGAGTACCTCTTCTATTTCAGACTCATCGGGCATAACGATGATGTTTTCCTCGGGCTTATACCTGACGCTGAGATCGAGTGATGAGTAAAGATCGAAATAATGCTTCCACGCCTCATGGTCAAGATCATTCATCTTCCTGTTGGCATAGCTGCTTACAAGCGAGCGCCTGTTATACTGTTTTCCGTTTTTTGACAACCCGGGGCCCATTATGCATCCCTCGCAGCAAAGAAGTTCCATATGCTGGTTGCATATCAGCCCTGCCTCATATTCCTTGAGAGCCCCCTGGAAATCGGTTCTTCCCTCGGCAGCAATAATATTCCCGGTAATTGAATCATCATTTATGTTGGCGGTCTGAAGCAATCCCCTGGTGACCGGAAATATTGCCCCCCGCCCGCCGGCCGGAGGATCAAATTCCGAGGGCTCCGTCATCTCCGCCCCTATACCGTACTGACTGAAAAGTTCCCTCAGTTCAATGAATGTGATTGCTTCATCAATCTCGGAACTTTCGGCTTTTTTTGCTACACAGGGACCGATGAAAACAATCTTTGTGTCATCCCCGTATTTTGAACGGACCACCCTGCCCATTGCAACCATGGGCGATACCACCGGGGCGAGGTTATCAACAAGATCGGGATGATAATGCCTGACATAATTAACGATCGAAGGACAGTCAGAGGTAATGAAGTATCCTGAATCCTGTTCCACCAGCTGCCTGTACCTGTCAGCAACAAGATCGGCACCGAAAGATACCTCAAGTACCAGTTCAAATCCAATGGCCCTGATCATCCCGATAAGTACCTTATAGTCATAATCAGGAAACTCGGCTGGGAAGCTCGGAGCCACAATGGCTGCAACCTTCGATTCTTTTTCGAGGAGGCGGATAACCCTGTCGGTCGTTTTCAGGAAAACCTTTGCTCCCTGGCTGCATACCTTTGTGCAGTTACCGCAAACGATGCACCTGTCATCAATAACTTCCGCCTGCCCCCCGACAATGCGTATAGCCTTGGCAGGACACTCCCGCACACAGGTGTAGCAGGTCCGGCACAGTTCCTTTATGGTATAGACAAGCATTATCTGGTATTAAAGGATTCAACTGACGGATATCCGGTGCAAAGGTACAATGGTTTGGATATCATGACACAATTTTTCATCTCTTTTGCAACTTTCGGTTACTATAAAAGAACATCCTTCCTTTCAAAATGAGTATGAAATATCCTTTTATCACTTATTTCCATGTTCTCATTTGCAAGTTTGTCGCACAGACTTAAAAATGAAGGTGATTTTTCCGGGATTGAAATTGCCTCTGTTTCATCTGATTGCCAGATCAGCCTGGCCCTGTTTTTCAGATCGTCCCTGGATGCTATTTTGGGGAGCCCGCCTCCATGGATGCAGCCGCCCGGGCAGGCCATTACTTCAACCAGGTTGTATTTTGTACCAGCCTGGAGTGCGTTGGTAAGCTTTTCAAGCCCGGTCAGGCCATCAACCACGGCAACCCTTATCTCTGTGCCCCCGGCTTTCACCGTGCAATCCCTGAATGATCCCGAACCCCTGATTTTTTTCAGCAATTGTCTGTCAGGCTCCTTACCCGACAACCGATATGAAACGAGTCTGACAACCCCCTCTGCCAATCCTCCCGACAATTCCGCAAGCACGGCTGAGGAACTTCTGCCGGCCAGCGGTTCATCAGCCGGTTCCCTGGCAGTGTTGTACACATCAATCCCGTACAGCCTGATCAGCCTGGCAAGCTCCCGCACAGTGAGCACTGAATCAACGTCGCTGATCCCCTTTCTCATCATTCCGTCGCGCCTTGCCTCATACTTCATTGCCATGCAGGGGGATACCGAAACCGAAAAAATCTTGTCAGGCTGAACTTTCAGCTGACCGGCAACCATGGTCTTAATCAGAACCCCTGCTATCTGCTGCGGCGACTTAACCGTTGAAAGACAGGGAATAATATCCGGCATCGATTGCTCCGCGAATTTTACCCAGGCCGGGCAGGCCGTTATATACAACGGGCTCTCATCATTTTTCTCAAGCTTCGCCGAAAGCTGATCAGCCAGTTCAGAAATACAGATGTCCGTTCCCGTACCTGTCGAGTAAACCTTGTCAAAACCTATTTTACGCAGGATTGCGTTCAGGTTCTTGTCAAAATCCTTGTTGTACCTGATTCCCAGCTCTTCGGCGATACCGGCGGGAACAAAGGGAGAATACTGAATAGCCTTCACAACATCATGCTTGTTAAGATATTCCTGTACCTCGGTTATGTTATACTTTTCATGGAGCGCACCCGTGGGACAGACAAGGACGCATTGACCGCACTGAATGCAGCTGGAGAAATTGAAATCCTTGTCCATCGCAGTACCTATATGGGTTTGCCCTCCCCTGTTGATAAAATCAAGCGACGTGCAGGTAATGACCTCCTCGCAAACCCTGACGCACCTGCCGCATAATATGCATTTTGCCAGTTCCCGTACAATAGCCGGACTTGACTGATCGAGGCGTGGTTTAATCTTTTTCCCCTTAATCCTTCTTTCCCTGATATTGAGTTCCTCAGACAAATTCTGCAGTTCACAGTTAAGATTCCGGTCGCAGTAAAGGCAATCATCTGGATGGTTTGAAAGAAGCAGTTCAACGATGGTCTTTCGGGCAGTGATCACCCTGGGCGAGTGGGTTCTGATCCTCATCCATTCCTCAACGGGCTGTGAACAGGCAGTGACGAGCCTTTCCTTTCCTTCTACCTCAACAACACACATCCTGCATGCTCCTGTCGGCGTAAACTCCTTCATCCTGCACAAGGTCGGAATGATGATGCCGTTGCGGTTAAGGGCCGACAATATGGTTTCACCCTTTTCGGCCTTTATCTTTCTATTGTTAACGTGAATGGTGAACAGCATCTTTCAGTTTATTGCATAAGTCACTTTTAAAATAACATATCTCCTTTCATTCTTCCGGTTTTACCCGGATCCGGGCCGGTCATCACAGCCATGCTGCTATTTTACAATCACCGCACTGAACTTGCAGACATCGTAGCAGATTCCGCAGCCGATACATTTGTCCTCCACAATGAAGTAAGGCTGGAGCCTTGTTCCGTAGATGGCATTAACCGGGCATTTTCCGGCACAAACGGTGCAGCCCGTACATTTCTCGACATCTATAATGAACGTACGCAGGCCTCTGCAGACATTTGCCCGGCATTTCCTGTCAAAAATATGCTCCTCAAATTCCTCCCTGAAGTTCTTAAGTGCGCTGACGAAAGGGTTGGGTGCATTCTGCCCCAGACCGCAGAGAGATGCATCCTTCATGACACTTGAAATAGTTTCAAGCTGCATCACGCCCCTGAATCTTTCAAGGGTTGTTCCTGTATCTTCGTTTGCCGGTTTTCTGATAACATTTTCAAGGATCTCGAGCATTCTCCCGGTACCTTCACGGCATGGAATACATTTGCCGCAGCTCTCCTTGCAGATAAAATCCATGTAGTAGCGTACAAGGTCCACGATGCAGGAAGTTTCATCAATCACCACGAATCCGCCTGATCCCATGCTGAAGCCCTGTCTTCTCATTGCATCAAAGTCAACCTGGGTGTCAAGGTCGTCAGAGGTTATGAATGAGCCTGAAGCCCCTCCGATCTGGACAGCCTTGAATTCCCTTGCATCCCTTATGCCATCGGCAATATCCTCGACAATTGTCCTGAGGCTGGTCCCCATTTCAACTTCTATCACTCCCGAGAATCTGCCCCGGCCGGCAAGTGCAAAGATTTTCGTGCCGGGACTGCTGAACGTTCCGATTGTGCGGTACCATTCCGGACCGTTCTGCATTATAAGCGGCACATTCATAAGGGTTTCCACATTATTGATAACAGTGGGCTTCCCTGCCAGTCCTGCGGATGTGGGATATGGAGGTTTCAGCTGGGGCATTCCCCGTTTTCCTTCCAGGCTGTTTATCAGTGCTGTCTCCTCTCCGCAAACAAAAGCTCCCGGTTCCATTCTGACCACAATGTCGAGGTTATAGCCGCTGGAATGGATATTATGGCCCAGGAGCCCGTAATCCCTGGCCTGTTCGATTGCATTCTGTATCCCTGCCCTGGCATGCTCAGAACCGGCCTTGAGATACAGGATCGCATTCGAGGAACCTATCGCATATGCAGCAATTGCCATTCCTTCAATCAGCCTGTGGGGATCACTTTCCATAACCAGCCTGTCGCTGAATGCCCCGGGGTCACTCTCCTTGGCATTGCATATAAGATATCGTGCATTACTCGGTGTATTGAGAGCCTGCTTCCATTTCAGCCCTGTCAGGTAGCCCCCGCCGCTCCGGCCCCGCAGCCCGCTCCTTTCTATAAGATCACAAACCTCATCATATGTGTAGTGACGTATGGTTTTCAGATAAGTCCGGTACCCCCCCACGGCAATATATTCCTCAATGCGTCCGGGATCGTAGCAGCCACAGTTTCCAAGAACCAGCCTTTTCTGAAGTGCGAAAAACGGAATGTCCTCGAGAAAATCAATTCCCGGCCATAACTCAAATCCCTTTGACCCCGACTGACCTATTAAATCTTCTTCGGAAATATCATTATGAAAAACTCCATTCATCAGAGGTTCAACTTTCTCCTCAGTTATATTCCTGAAGTAAAGTTTGTTCTTGCCGGGCATCTGAATGCAGATAACCGGTTCGTAATTTGCCGGACCTGCGCAGCCAACCTTTATTACGACCGTTCCGGGTTCATTCTCTTCGGCAAATAATTTCAGGGCATTGTATGTTTTTTCAGAACCCGCAATGATGCTGCTGCTGTTCGAAGAAACATAGACTACAGGAACATCAGTTTTCTCGCGCCTGATCTGCGATAAAACCTTTTCCGCTTCGGGTGAAAGGGTATCAGATTCAAATAACAGTACCTTCTCTATCAGGAATGTCTTTAAATCATCCATCTAGTCGTTTTCAATTATGTACTTAAGCTTCCTGATCAGTTCCGGGATCTGATCCTGGCTGACATGGATATGATATTCATCATTCACCGTAATCACGGGTCCATGGTAACACCCGCCCATACAGGTAACAATATCGAAGCTGAAATTACCGTTGCGCGATGTCTGGCCCGGAGCTGTCTTCAGTTCCTCTGTTAATTTATCAATGATGCCCTGGGATCCATTCATGAAACACGAGGTGCCATGGCATACGCTGATATGAATCCTGCCGGAGGGTATGAATCTGAACTGATCATAAAAAGTAGCCAGCCCGTAAATTTTCGTCGTGCTTAAACCAAGATGGCTTCCCACTCTTATTATGGCTTCCTCCGGAAGATGCCCGAGCCTCTCCTGTATCTCCTGCAGCAGCGGGATAAGGTCCTCCCGCCTTCCCTGCCTGTATTTTGTTATTATATTCTCAATATCTTCAGTCATCTCTTGCCCAAAATACCAACACAAATATAAAAAACTTATTGTTAATAAAATAACAATGTTTATTAAATAACAATAAACTTTCTCATTAAAATCAGCCCGAGAGTTGTATGAAAGAATCTGATCGGCACTTCTGCCCGCTCCGACACTGTCATAAAGATCTCCGTCACATTTTCAGACAGCGTGGGACCGATAAAAAACAATTCCGTCTGAACAGATTGGAAAAGTAAAGAATTATGCCCTGAACCGACCCTCCAGGGATACTTTCGCATGAATTTATCCGTTATAGGAATCAGTATTGGTCAATTAATCATTCTATGAAGAGAAATATCAGACAATTGCTCGGTATAATCATGTTTATACCCCTGACCAGCTTATTGTCAGCACAGAACAATAATGCAAAAGATCCCCGGAAGCTGGTTGCAGGCATCAGTGCAGGTTACAACAGGGGGATAGGCATCAGTGCAAACATCACTCCTTTCAGCCTGCTGGGTGATTTGCCTTTCAGCTTACGTTTCGGCGCAGGTTATTCTTTCCTGAATCCGGGAAATGCAGCTGAGGCTCGGCGCATCTTCATAAATAACAATACCAACGGAACACCGGAGAAAAAGGGTACCTCACTCGATATCAGGCTCGATTTTCTCATTAACAAACCGTTATTCGGCATAAGCACTTCCAGCTTGGTGTTCGGTCCGAGATTTTCCACATTCAGGGGAAATTTCAAATATGTCGGCGGCAATGAAGATTTTGATGTCACTTCTCACCAGTTCGGTCTCGGTGCCGGGTTTGAGAACTATTTCAAAATGAATCCAAAGATGAACCTGGTTTTATCCTGGGGGCTTGACATTTACGCTCCATCCAGGCTGTCAGGCCATGATACCTCCTACAGCCCTGACAACGACAATATAAATCCCCGCGCCAATAACAGAAACAATGATATCCTTTTCAGGTATGGCGATGCAAACCGGGCTATCAAACAACCTTTTATCATGCCGCGTATCATGCTGGGAGTGAATTTCGGACTGTAGCACACGAAGCCAGCGGATGAATTTCAGCCTGCCATCACCGGCTCCCTGCCGGTGTCATGAAAGGCCAGCAGACAGAATCTCAAACCCGGCTGTTGCAACGATACAACGGATTCGTTCCTCCGCTGCTGAACCTGCCGGACAAACCGCCTAGACACAACAGGCGATCAGCCTCATCCCCTTCAGCCGGCGCTTTCACGGGACGAATGACTTTTGTGTCTTTCTCAGTACGGAAAGGAATTATTATTAATTTTGTGAATTCTTTTCGAAATTATGGCTCAGCGAATTGAGATGCAAATTTGCCTTGGCAGTTCCTGTTTTTCAAGGGGCAACAGGGAAGTGGTAATAATGATCAGGGATTATCTGAAAAAAAACCATCTGGAGGATCGGATAGTCTTCAAGGGAGCCCGCTGCATGGGTTTATGCAACCATGGTCCGAATCTTAAAATAAATGACAAAATTATCCAGGGGGTTGCTCTTTCAGCAATTGAGGAAATCCTTGAGAAAGAGTTTGGAAATTTAAAATAGCAAAGCCCGTAAAACCAAATGAACGAAAGAAAACCAATTTTTTATATAAACGAACAGAAATGCAGGAACACCTACTCCTGCGTCAGGGTTTGTCCGGTCAATGCCATTGAAGTAAGGGCCCAGAAAGAACATCCGACAATTATCGAAAGCCGGTGCATAGGATGCGGCTTATGCTTTATCGACTGTTCCCCGAGGGCGGTTGAGTTCCGCGATTCGAGGGATGAAGTGAAGCGCCTGCTTTCTTCGGAAAGGAAAACCGCAGCACTTGTTTCGCCAAGCATTGCCCCTGAATTTGTCGATATAACCGATTACAGGAAATTTGTTGGCATGCTCCGGGCCCTGGGTTTTGACTATGTTCACGAAGATTCCTTTGGTGTTGATCTTATTGCCGCCGAATATGCCGATCTTGTAAGCAAGGCAGAAGGCAAATATTATATTACAGCGAATTGCCCTCCGATAGTTAAGCTAATTGAGAAATATCACCCTGAGCTTGTCCCGAACCTTGCCCCCCTTGTCTCACCGATGATAGCAACCGCGATGGTTGTCAAGGAACTGTATGGTGAAGATGTGGCAACAATATTCATTGGTCCATGTATCGACAACAAGGATGAAGCTCACCTTTACAGGGGAGGTAAGCTTGTTGACAGTGTGCTGACTTTCATTGAACTGAGGCAGCTGTTTGATGAGTTTGAAATACAGGAAAGAACCGTAAAAATGTCGGAATTCGATCCTCCTTACGGCAACTGGGGCGCATTGTATCCCCTGCCTGCAGGAATAGTTCAGGCCGGGGGAATAAAACGCGATTTCTTTACCAGCAATGTGATTACCGCAGCAGGCAAGGAAGAGGTCTTCGAAGCTCTGAATGACTTTGGCCAGTATATCGATACCATTCATCACCACTTCAACCTGTTCTTCTGCCACGGGTGCATGCTTGGTCCGGGGATGGAGCGCCATTCGGAGAGGTTCAGGAGACGAGCCCTGGTAAGGCTTTATGCTGAAAAAAGGGTCGGGTTGCTGGATAAGGCACAGTGGCAGAAGGATATGGAAAGATGGTCGAAACTCGACTTTTCCAGATCATTCAATCCCAACGATCAAAGGATCCCCGAACCTCCCGCCGAAGCAATAAACGAGGTCCTGAAAATCATCGGCAAGGATAACCCCGATGAAGAATTGAATTGCGGGGCATGCGGTTACCAGTCGTGCCGGGAATTTGCATCAACCGTGGCAAAAGGACTGGCGGTTCCGGAAATGTGCCATACTTTCAACCTCCGCAACAAACAGGAATACATTGAAACCCTGAGGCAGACCAACAGGAAGCTTGCCGAGACAAAAAAAGCCCTTAAGGATTCGCAAGAGCTTGCAATGAGGGAGAAGGAAATGGCACAAAGCGCTTCGGACATGATGCACAACATGCTTGAAAAACTTCCCACAGGTGTTGTGATTGTAGACAATAACCTGAAAATCCTTCACTCAAACCAGAGTTTCATCAACATTATCGGCGAAGATGCGAAATCCATTGCCGATATTATTCCCGGCCTGGTGGGTGCTGACCTTAAAACACTGATGCCCTTCAATATATATAATATGTTCACTTTCGTCCTCAAGGAAGACGAACCGGTGGTAAGCAAGGATTTCAGGTTTGAGGACAATATGCTGAATATTTCCATTTTCCCCATCAGGAAGAATAAAATATGCGGCGCCATAATTCGCGACCTGTTCTCTCCCGAGGTCCAGGGAGAGGAAGTCACAAACAGGGTCAGTGAAGTGATTGAAAAGAACCTGGAGATGGTGCAGAAAATCGGGTTCCTGCTGGGCGAAGGAGCCTCAGAAACCGAACAGATGCTTAACTCAATCATCGAGTCATATAAAAAAAGAAGGGTGACCAGGTAACATTTCCACACTAACAGAGCTTGTACAAGGATTTTTACATAGAAGTCAACAGCCAGCAGAGAAATCACGATGGGGAACGGATCTCCGGGGATGTTTTTCTTTACAGGTATATCAAGGAAGAAGACAGGGTTATTGCAGTACTGTCTGACGGTATGGGGCATGGTGTAAAAGCCAACATTCTTGCCACCCTTACCGCAACCATGGCTATGAACTTCACAATAGAACACAAGGAGGTTGACACCATAGCCGAAATAATAATGAACACGCTGCCCGTCTGCAGTGAAAGGAAAATAAGCTATTCAACCTTTACCATCATCGATATTGAAAGCAGCGGAAAGACAAATATCCTGGAATATGACAATCCTTCAACAATAATACTGAAGGGTTCCGATGTCTTTGACCCCTCATGGAAGAAAGTGGTTCTGGAAAAGGGCAAGAATGCCGGCAAGGTCCTCAAGACATGTTCATTTCATCCGTCAAAGGAAGACAGGATCATCTTTTGTTCCGACGGTGTGGCCCAGAGCGGTATGGGAAGCGAAATGTTCCCGTTCGGCTGGGGACGTGATGAGGTTGCATCCTATGCTGCATCCCTGGTCAGGGGCGAAGCATCAATTTCTGCAAAAACACTCTCGGGGAAGATTGTTACCATGGCACACAAGAACGACAGTTACAAGGCCAAGGACGACATAAGCTGTGCCACCATTTATTTCCGCGATCCCAGGAAGCTGCTTATCTGTTCAGGTCCGCCCTATGAGAAGGACAAAGACCGTGAACTTGCCGAAAAAGTGAAAAACTACAACGGCAAGGTAATCCTGTGCGGAGGTACAACTGCCGATATAGTGGCCAGGGAACTTAACAAGACCATAGTCGATGAACTGATCTTTGAAGATCCCGATCTTCCGCCGGAAAGTTTTATCGATGGCATTGACCTTGTAACGGAAGGTATCCTGACGCTTCAGAAGGTGAATGAGATCCTAAAATCATACAATAACAGCGTAAGGCTCGGGAAGGGGCCGGCCGACAAGATCGTTCGACTAGTTATGGAAAGTGATGAGATCCATTTCATTATCGGAACAAGGATCAACATTGCACACCAGGATCCCACCCTGCCGGTTGAGCTTGAGATAAGGAGAACGGTCATAAAACGGATTGCCAGGTTACTTGAGGAAAAATGGCTCAAAAAAGTCAGCTTCGAATATATCTGAATCTTAACCTCTTTACTCTTTTCTGCTTTTAAGGTAAGCCTGTATCCTTTCAAACATGCATGACTGTATATAAGGATAGGTATTTTCCCCGGGCCGGAATATATCTGTCTTTATTTCACTTATCTCCGAAACATCCTGGATCGGGCCGAGGCTGAAAATCTCGGCAAAATAAAGCCTCCCATAACCTGTTTCTCCATCCGTGGTCACCGAATAGGTTGAAACACATTCCAGTTCAAATTCCGTTGCCCCGGTCTCTTCATTAAGCTCACGGCGGGCAGCATCATCGGAGGTTTCATTATTTTCGATATGCCCCCCCGGTATCTCCCATGTGGTTCGTCCATGATGACGGACAAACAACCATCTGCCCCGGTATCTTGACACAATAACCGAATACGTCAGGCCGCCGGCCGGACAAAAGGAGGGGTCATAAAACCTTACTTCAGTCATCTTTTTTAAACCGGCCTAAAAGTAATTAAAATGACTGATAACTTTATTGAGTATTTTTACCCTTAAAAACATCCCGGATGATAATCCTGATTTTTCTTATAATCATCGAAATCCTTACATTCCAGGTTATAAGACAGCATCTGTACGACAGGTCATGGCTGAGGTACTACTTTATGGTTACTTTCAACACCCTTGTAAGTGTGTGGTTCTGGGTGATCTGGTTCAGGCTGGCAAACTTCAGGGGTATATATGATGAGCCTGTCAATGTGTGGCTTTTAATGAACCTCAACGGCCTGACGGCTGCGGTTGTGATCCCAAGATTCATCCTGGTAATATTTCACTTCTCGGGAGTATTGGCAAGAAGGCAAACCGGAGGTCACATCAGATCCCTTACAAACACCGGGCTGATAATTGCTGCAGTGATATTTTTCACTGCTCTTACCGGTTCGCTATTCGAAAGATTCAATTTCAGGAAGGAAAATATCTCCGTTGATGTAAGGGGATTGCACCCTGACCTTGAGGGGCTGAAGATTGTCCAGATTTCGGATCTGCACCTCTCGTCATTTTACCATCATGCCGGACAGCTGGCAGGTGTGATGAAGGAAATAGACGAAATTGGGCCTGACCTGCTGATCAATACAGGTGATTTTGTTACAATCGGCTGGCGTGAATTTGCCGGTTTCGACACGATTCTCAGAACCGCCGGGGGCAGGTACGGAGCCTACGCGGTGATGGGAAACCACGATTTCGGCACATATGACCCGTATTTCACAGAAGCCGACAGGCAGAACAATGTTATGCTGATGAATAAACTGATATCCTCATCGGGATATAAGGTGCTTAACGATGAATCGGCGATGATTGAAATAGGCGGTGCAAAGGTCAGTCTGTCGGGAATAACCACCATGGGCCGTTTCCCGGAAATAATTTCGGGCGATCTGAGTGAAGCCCTAAAGGGAAGCGACAGCGCCGACCTTAAAATACTCCTCGCCCATGATCCGAATTTCTGGGAGAAGTCCGTCACAGGTAAAACAGACATCGATATAACTTTTTCGGGGCACACTCACGGCATGCAGTTCGGGATTGTCACAAAACGATTTGCCTGGAGTCCTGCAAGCTGGTTCTATCCCAGATGGAACGGGCTGTACCGGAAAGATAACCAGGTCCTTATTGTCAGCAGGGGGCTGGGGGTCCTGGGATTTCCATTCAGGATCGGAATGCCCCCCGACATAGTGGTAATCACACTGAACTCCGGATGAAGCAATAGACTGAAAACTAAGATGTCAGAATAAAACCATTTAAACGCAACAGCTTCGGGGCTTACTGCGGTATCTGTGCAGGGAAATTCACCGTTGTAAGTTACAGGCTCATTGCAACCGCCCCGCTGATTTAACGGTTAAAAAACCTGCAGCATAGAAACCCGGAAATGAAAACCGCACCACTGAAAGACCATATAATGTCAGCAAGGTATTTTGATTACAGGATCAGGTATTCACGGAGAAAATCCCTCTCAATCATTGTATCGCCCGACAAGGGAGTCATTGTAAGGGCCCCTCACAGGATTCAAGCCGGAATCATTGAAAAATTCGTAAGCGAAAAATCTCAATGGATAATAAAATGTCTTGAAAGTTTCAGTTCAATGCAGCGGATCGATAACAATAACGGATACCATGATGGTGACCGGGTCTTGCTCCATGGAGAATTCTACACACTCAGGCTGGTGTCTTCCGACAGGTTTAATGTACGGCTCAGGGATAAAAGGATCATTGAAATTGAATACCTCCAAAAAAATGATCCAATGCTGATCAGGGAAGTCCTTGAATCATGGTTCAGGCATATTGCAGTCAGGGAGCTGACTGCCAGGTTCAGGGAATTGCTTGAACACTATTCTGCCTTTGGATTCAAACCGGCAGGGTTTTCCGTCAGAAAAATGAAGAAAAGATGGGGCAGCTGCTCATCGAAAGGCATGATCGGCATAAGCTATGACCTGATAAGGCTCGGCAGGGAATTCAGCGATTATGTCATTGCACATGAGTTGTGCCATCTCATCCATCATAACCATGGTACAGGTTATTACAAACTCCTTTCCGAGGTATATCCCCAGTGGAGGGAAAAGAGGGCGGAGCTGAAAAAGTACCTGAGATAAAAGGCGGATGCCTGTCAGGTCATCATCCCGATATGATCTCAAAGAGTGTACTCCTGCCTCATTGAAGGTATATGGATATTATTGAATCCGGCCTTTTTGAGTTCCCCGGAATATTTTAACTGGGTTTCATATTCGCCGTGCACAAGGAACATATCCTGCAAGGCCTTTTTATCCTGGCATTCCAGGAAACTGATCATTTCCCGGTAATCACCGTGTCCGCTGAATGCATCGATCTTTTTTATTTCAGCATTTACACTGTATAAGGTTCCGTGTATGGATACTTCCCTGGCACCGCCGGCGATACGAGCCCCAAGGGTGGCAGGTGAGCAGTATCCCACGATAAGGACCGTATTCCTTGGATCTGATATGTTATTGGCAAGATGATGCTTTATCCGGCCCGCTTCCATCATTCCCGATGCGGAGATGATGATGCAGGGCTTCCGGTAATCATTGAGCTTTTTCGAATCTTCGCGGCGTACTATATAATTGAGCCGGTTAAATCCGAACGGATCGGGATCGGTCTGCATTAATGCAATGGTCTCCCTGTTGAAACACTCCGGATGCATGCTGAATATTGTTGTTGCGTTAACCGCCAGGGGGCTGTCAACAAATATCTCCACCCTGGGCAACCTGTCCTCATTGAAGAATTTGTTGAATGAATATACCAGTTCCTGGGTTCTGCCCACACTAAAGGAAGGGATTATCAGCTTGCCCCCCTTGTCAACGCATGTATGTACCACTGTCCGGAGCAATTCATCGTCGGCTGAGGCATAATCCTTATGAAGCCTGTCGCCATATGTCGACTCGGTGATGAGAATATCAGCCTGCGGGAAAGCCTCCGGCGGTTTAAGGATCCGGCTTGAGGGCCTGCCGATGTCGCCCGTGCAGGCAACCCTGCGGATCGTTCCGTTTTCACGCACTTCCAGGTTCGCCACACCGCTGCCCAGCATATGACCGGTATTTGTGAATCTGACCTTCAGGTTATCATCTATCCTGAATTTCATGCCGTGCGGAACTCCAATGAACAGTTTCATGCAATCATCGGCATCTTCCCGGGTGAACAACGGAGTGACAAGAGGCAGGCCCTTCCTGGCCCTTTTCTTGTTGAAGGTCCTGGTATCATGCTCCTGGATGAACGCTGTATCAGCCAGCATGATTGAACACAGATCCCTTGTTGCATTGGTGCAGATAACGGAACCTCTGAAACCTAGTTTGTACAGATAGGGAATTAGCCCGGAATGATCAATATGTGCATGGGTAAGAATTACATGATCTATTTCAACAGGATCAAATCCGAGGTCCCTGTTCATTGCGTCCGTCTCAAGGCCTTTTCCCTGAAACATGCCGCAGTCAAAGAGAATCCTCTTTCCCGATCCGGGTTCAAGAAGTACTTTGCTGCCCGTAACCTCCCTGGCAGCGCCCAGGAACTTAAGTTTCATGTTTATTTTATTTACGTTTAACCGGTGTCAGTAACTCCATCGATATTTCCCGGGAGGGAAGGCAAGATTCCCGGTTCATTCAACAAGAACAATCGCCATGTCCATAACATTTGTAAAAGTAGGACCTGTTCTAATATGTCCTCCGGTTTTTTTGAAAAAATTATAGGAATCAAACGCGGCCAGGTATTTTTCAGGATCAATCTTCTGCTTTTCTGCCTGCACAATGGTTTCCGAATCCACAACTGCTCCTGCCACATCCGTTGGTCCGTCGGTGCCGTCCGTTCCTGCTGCCAGGATCGTAATGCCCGGTTTGTCACGCAAACGCATGGCAAGGGAAAGGGCCAGATGCTGGTTCCGGCCGCCAAGGCCTTCCCCGCTTACCCTGACAGTGGTTTCACCCCCGAAAATCAGGCAGGCGGGTTTTCCCGGCGTCCTGTTCGCCCTGCAATCTGCTGCAGCATTGAAAATCACTTCTGCAGCCAATTCCACATCCCCCTGCAATGAATCATCGGCTATATAAGACTCCAGTCCGGCAAGTTCCGCATAATTTTTTGCGGCCTCAAGCGCAATCCTGTTCGTTCCGCAAAGAAAAATCACCTGGTCCGAAAAAAGAGGATCTCCGGGTTTGGGTGTCTCAGACCGCAATCCAATCCTGCCATCGTTGAGGTATTTCATGATGCCTGCTGTCAGATCTGAGGCAAGGCCATATTTTTCAATCACTTGAAAAGCATCATCATAGGTTGAAGCATCAGGAACCGTCGGTCCTGAGGCAATCACATCCGGTGCATCTCCGATTACATCTGAGATGATCAGGGTTATCAGAGCGGCCGGATACACCATCGCGGCCAGCTGTCCTCCCTTAATCCCCGACAAGTGCTTTCTTACAGTGTTTATCTCCCGGATGGTGGCTCCGCACCTTGTGAGCAGATTGTTAACTATGTGGATCTCTTCAGGAAGAAGTCCCCCGGGAAGGTCCGTTAGCAGGGCAGAACCTCCCCCTGAAATAAGGCAGATCACGAGGTCATCTTTTTCAGCCTGACGGGCAATGCCGGCAATTGCATCGGCTGCCATGAAACTGTTTGAATCAGGGACAGGATGGCCGGCTTCCGTTACAGTTATCTTCCTGAGCTTGCAGGCATATCCGTATTTGACAACAATATGCCCTCCGGAAATGCGATCCCCGAGAACGGTTTCCACGTAATGCCCCATTGCCCCGCTTGCCTTGCCTGCACCGATTACATAAATGTTTCTTTTGCCCCGGAGGTCAACCTGATGGTCTCCTGCCCATAAAATTGAGCCCTGAAGACTCAGGCTTCCGGTAATAAGTTTTTCAGGAAGAACGCTTTTCACGCCTTCCATGAAGATTTTCCTGGCTAAATCCCTGTTATTCATGTTCAGGTGTATCAAAGGTTATTGCATCAGTCCGTTTTTTCTGATTATCCTCCTGGTTACGGTGTCTCCGGAACACTCCGGCTCATTCTGCCGTCGATCGGCGAGTATCATTTGTAATTGGCTCTTTTCCATCAGCCGCAGCAACTTAAAGAAGAAAGGCAGAAGAAAGCCATACACAAAGGAAAACCACGATACCCATGACCAGGGTAGATGTTGTATAAACCTTAAGCGTGTCATTTACACTGATCTCTCCGAAGTTTGTCACTACCCAGAAATAGGAATCATTGGCATGAGATACGACCATGGAGCCTGATCCCATTGCAAGCATGGCAAAAAGCCTGCCCCATTCGCTGTCAAGTCCCAGCCCCGGCAGCATCGGAGAAACAAATGATGCGGCAGTAATGATAGCAACAGTTGATGATCCCTGGGCAGTTTTCATGATCGCTGCCATTAAGAACGGAACAAGGATTCCTGCTTTGCTGCCGGACAGGATTTCCCCCATTGCCTCTCCCACCCCGGTGGATTTGATTACAAGTCCGAACATGCCTCCCGCAGCCGTAATGATCAGTATGGGACCCGCCTTGACAACAGCTTCTGAGAATAGGGCATTCAATGATTCAATATTCCTCTTTTTAACCAGGAGCAACGACAGGAGAACACCGATGAACAGGGCTATTACGGGCTCACCGGGAAAAGCCAGGATGCGGGACAAGGCACTTTGGCCTGTCTTGTCGCCAATAGCAGTCAGCGATTTGATTGTGATCAACAGCAGCGGGACAACAATCGGGAGAAACGACAGAAACACCGGAGGCAGGCCTGGCACTGACTTGTTCTCATTTCCGGCTGGTACACCAGTTGGAATCGGTCGGCCAGCCCGTGAAAAAAACCTGCTCCAGAAATAGGCTGCCAATGCACCGGGAATTGCAAAAAGAGTTCCCGTCATCACAAGGTATCCGATGTTGGCATCGATAATCCCTGCAGCGGCCAGTGCCCCCGGGTGAGGCGGTATCAGGCAATGCACTGCATACAGGGATGTTGCAAGCACGGTGACCATGAACGAAATGGCGGTCCCCGACCTTATGCTGAAAGATTTTGCAAGGCCGCTGAGAATAATGAATCCCGAATCACAGAATATCGGCAGCCCGGTAATAAATCCGGTGATCCCGATTGCCGCGGCGCTCCGTTTTACGCCGGTCCTGGAAAGTATATAATTTGCAATGCTTATGGTCGCACCGGTCTTGTCGAGGGTGATGCCGATCATTGCCCCGAAAATAATAAGAAACCCTATCGATCCCATTGTTGCACCGAATCCCTCCTTTATGGTTTTGATTATCGAGCCAACCGGAAGAACCGCCAGCGCGAGAGCCACGGAAACAACAAACAATGCAACAAACGCATGCAGTTTCAATGAAGAAGTCAGGATAATAATTGCTATTATACTGATCACCACAAATAAAGATATCAGTGCTATGTTCATGACCGGCAGATGAAGAAATATATTTCTCTTACTGATTCAGCAACCCTGCCGGAATTGAAAATCTCCCTTTTCACTGTTAATTCCTTAACAGGAAAATTCAATGCCGGCGTATTGTCATAGAAATTCATTGTCCGAAGAACAGATAGGCAACAAGGATCGCTGCGGTGAAACCCGCAAGGTCGGCAAGCAGTCCGCAGCCGATGGCATACCTGGTATTTTTGATACCAACCGATCCGAAATAAACTGCTATTATGTAGAACGTCGTATCAGTTGTTCCCTGCATGGTACAGGCGAGTCGGCCTATGAATGAATCAGGGCCGTAAGTGGCCATCGCATCGACCATCAGACCCCGGGCCCCGCTTCCGCTGAGCGGCTTCATGAAGGCAACCGGTAAAGCCCCGGTAAACTTTGTGTCAACACCGAGCCAGCCAAAGAAACCGGCAATACCTGAAATGATGAAATCCATTGCTCCCGAGGCCCTGAAAATACCGATTGCCACAAGCATGGCCACAAGGAAAGGGATGATCCGGACCGCAATGTTGAATCCTTCCTTTGCACCCTCAATAAAAGCATCATAGACATTGACTTTTTTTATCAGGGCTAGTACTATGAAAAGAGTGATTACCGAAATAAGTATAAAATTTGCGGCAAAGGTTGAAACATCAGATATCTGGTCCTTGGGCAGCCTGGTAAAATAAACTATGATGCCTGCAACAATTGCCGTGAGCCCGCCGAGATATGCCAGGACAACCCTGTCGAAAAGGTTTATCTTCTGAATAATTGCCACGCTGAGAAGCCCGGTCATCAAGGCGCAGAACGTGGAGATAAGGATTGGAATGAATATGTCGGCCGGATTGGCTGCACCCATCTGCATCCTGTAAACAATTACACTTACGGGAATTATTGTAAGCCCCGAGGCATTGAGAACAAGGAACATTATCTGCGCATTCGATGCTGTATTCTTGTCGGGATTTGCGTCCTGCATTTCCTTCATTGCCTTGAGTCCCACCGGAGTGGCAGCATTGTCGAGGTTCAGCATGTTGGCAGCTATGTTGAGCATTATGGATCCGTATGCTGGATGTCCTTTGGGAAGACCCGGAAAAAGCCTTTCGAAAAGCGGGCCAACGGCACGTCCGAGAATGTTGACCACACCGCCTTTTTCTCCCACCTTAAGCAGACCCATCCAGAGGGTAAGGGCACCCGTCAGGCCCAGGGAAATCTCAAAACCTGTTTTGGCATTAGTAAACACCGCATTGACCAGATCGGTGAAAATATGTGTGTTGCCGGTAAAGATCAGCTTGAAAAGGGCCACCGTGAAACCAATGAGAAAAAATGCGATCCAGATGTAATTTAAGGCCATTTGAACTTAATTGAGCATGGATATTAATGGAAATTTCATCGCAGGTTATTATGACTGCCGGATCCCGAAAGCATGTTTTCAAGTTTGTTGAATGACACTGTCAGCCCGCGGATAACGGCAGAACTAAGGCCCTGGTGTTCCATCTCATTGAGCCCCGAAATGGTTATTCCCTGGGGTGTGGTTACCTTGTCTATCTCACTTTCCGGATGATTCCGGGTCTCCAGCATCAGCCGGGCAGCGCCCTTAACGGTTTGTGCGGTGATAATCTGTGAAACATCAGAATTGAAACCTATTTCGATCCCGCCCTGCGACATGGCCCTCATGAACCTGAGGGCAAATGCTACCCCGCATGCTCCTATAACCGTTGCTGCACTCATAAGATCTTCGGGTATCACCATGGTTTTTCCAAGCCGGTCAAAAAGCGCAACTATCAATTCTTCAGTTTCGCTGCCTGTATTCCTGAAAGATATGCAGGTCATAGATTCGCATATCTCAAGTGCAGTATTGGGCATGATCCTGATCAACTCCCTCTTCCCCAAGCGCTTTTCAAGGTCATCGAATACAACGCCCGTAATGGTTGATATGATGATCTTATCCCTGCCGGCAGAATCCTTTATCTCGTCAGACAAACCTTCAAACTGCTGGGGCTTGACCGAAAGTATCACATGATCAGCAAAACCAATCGCTTCCTTGTTGTCTGACGTTACCGTGAAACCCTTGTTCCGCAGGTAACTGAGCCTTGCCTCCCGCTTATCGCTAACAATAACGGTGTCGTAGTCACATATTCCTGACCTGATCAGTCCTGCGGCAAGTGAAGTACCAATATTTCCTCCCCCAAGAATTGCAATCTTCATATTTTTCATGTAAAAATAAATTTATATACTAGTGAAGATTAAGTGGTTCACATGGAACCCACATGAATTTTATTTCCATGCTTGTTTGTGATTTTGTATCATGTGGGTTTCATAGGCAAATGATTTATTTTATAGGCCGGATGCCTGTCCCGCTGAAGGCGGGTGATCCGCGCATTGCTGACCCAGGCAGCTCCTGCAGATCCCGCTGATAATGATAAAGATCCTCATGTATTCATTTCTGAAAAAAATCATGCGGATATCATTTAAAAATGAAGTTTTCCGCCGAAAGATACTTAAAATGGTAATAAATAACATTCGTGAAAAGAAATGATGTGACATTTACCGGAATAAATTGTGATCTTTGTTTCATAATATGAAAACAAACCATGATGGAAAATTTCAACTTCCCAAAGCTTTTAGCCGCCCTGACCCTGGTAATCTGCATGTCATCGGGGCTTTCAGGCCAGGACATTGTTCTGCCTTCTCCCCGGAAAACAGGAGGGAAACCGCTGATGCAGGCATTGAATGAAAGAAGTACAACAAGGGACTTTACAAAAGATGAACTTTCACTGCAGCAGATCTCCGGTCTCCTTTGGGCAGGATTCGGCATCAACCGTCCGGATATCAGGAAAAGGACAGCGCCGTCGGCCGTAAACTGGCAGGAAATAGATATTTATGTTTCCATGGCTTCCGGTCTTTATATTTATGACGCTGAATCCAACCTCCTCAGGCAGGTGCACGACAGGGACATCAGGAGTGCGTGCGGCACCCAGGGGTTTGTTGCTGAAGCGCCCCTCAACCTGGTGTATGTTGCCGATCTGACAAAATGCGGAAAAAAGGAAGGCGACAAGGTAAATGATTCCGATCTTTTCATGCCTTATGCCGACTGCGCATTCATCGGACAGAACATCTATCTTTTCTGCGCATCGGAGAACCTGGGTTGTGTTATCCGGGGCAGCATACCGAAGGAAAGGCTCGCAAAGGAAATGAACCTGCGGCCCATGCAGAGGATTCTGCTTTCACAGACAGTGGGAATCCCTTCAAAATAACCTGCAGAAACTGCCACCGGTATTATTCACCCGGCGACCGGTAAAGTTCAATATTTGAAATGACCGGACAGGCCTTTGAGTCGAGTATGGTCAGTTTCACCATTTTTGTAATGACCAGAGGAAACTTCCGGATCACCTTGTATCCCACCGTCGTGCCTTCGGCCACGGATATCCATTGGTCGTCCTTCAATACTTCAACCTTATAGCCCTTGACACGCTGCCCCAGTCTGATATATTCCTGAATGAGGATCCGGTTGACGCCGGTTTCAGTGCCAAGGTCAATTGTGATGCTTGCCGAAGTGACATCATCCCGGGTTGTCCAGTATGTGTCCGGGTCACCATCATTGGCGAGGGCAGCCCTGAAATTTTTTCCCCTGTCAGAAGAAGAGGCAGCCTTTTTTCCCCTGGCAAGCTCGTCTGCAAATTCCATCTCGCGCAACTTCCTGAACTCAAGAAGTGAATTTACATCTATCTCATTAAGCAGGCCCCTCCTGTCGGGCGGCACATTAAGCAGCAGGTTACTGTTCCTGCCAACGGAGGAATAATACAGTTCCATCAGGTTTTCGGGGGTCCGTACAAGTGAGTCTTCCGATCGGTGATAAAACCACCCGGGCCGGATTGAGACATCCACTTCTGCAGGAACCCAGTAATTCCCGTCTTCATGACCTTCTCCCAGGATCCTTGCAAAATCACCACCCGGATACATCCCGTCCTTTTTCAGAAGGCACCAGTTGGTAAGGCTTCCCATGCCGCTTTCATTCCCCACCCAGCGTACATCGGGGCCGGCATCGCTGAACATCACTGCCATCGGCTGCAATTCCCTGACTATCGAATGAGTAACCGGCCAGTCATAATAGGTACTGTTGTCGATCCGCCGGGTTTCTCTCGCGCCTCCGTAATAACCATCTCCCCCATTGGCCCCGTCAAACCATACCTCAAAAATATCCCCGTAGTCCGTAAGCAGTTCCCTGAGCTGATCCCTGTAATAGGTAAGGTAATCAGCTGTTCCGTAAACAGCGCTGTTCCTGTCCCATGGTGAGAGATAAACCCCGAGTTCGAGTCCAAACTCATCACAGGCCTGCCGGAGATCTTTCAGAATGTCTCCCTTTCCGTTCCTCCATGGTGAATTTTTTACCGAATGCCCTGTGTATGCCGAGGGCCACAAACAAAAGCCGTCATGATGCTTTGCAGTTATGATTATACCCTTCATGCCTGCTTCCTTTGCTGTTTTTGCCCATTGCCGGCAGTCAAGCGCCGTGGGATTGAAAACTGCCTCCTTTTCATCGCCATAGCCCCATTCCTTGTCTGTGAAAGTATTAACAGTGAAATGCACAAACATGTAATACTCCTTTTCATGCCATGCAAGCTGGCGGTCAGACGGAAGAGGACCGAAAGGTTCAGGAGGTGAAACTTCCGAACAGCCTGCAGTAAGCAGCCAGGCAAAAAGAATAGGGATGAACTTTTTCATGCGAAAAAACAATGAGAATTTATACACTGATCCATCGTTGAAACACGGAGCGGCGGAGCTTTAAAAGAATTCTCTCCGCGGACCTCCGTGCAACAAAATATATAATTATGATCTTAACCGTCCGGAGCTTTCCGCAGTTGTCAGTCCAAGCAATTTCCAGGTAAATTGCCCATAGTTCCCCGGGATTATGGTTCTATAAATCCTTAATTCTGATATTACGGAACCTTACAACAGATCCGTGGCCGAGAAAGCCTATATGCCCTGTCTTATTCCGCAGGCCCGGATGGTCATTTTTATCCATTGTTCCCTTATCCCTGGGTCCTGCAATGTCTCCGTCAAGGATCACGGTACCGTTAAGGGTCACTTTTATCCTTGTGCCTTTGGCTACAACCTCCTGATAATTCCATTCACCCACGGGCCTGAGGTAACCGCGTTTTGCAGGGATCACGCCGTAAACCGAACCATGGTACTGATAGGGCTGCAATTTTGAATAGACTTCGGCAGTATTGTCAAGGATCTGCAGCTCCATTCCGGCATAGGCCGCATCACCCTCCAGCGGGGCACGGATTCCCAGTCCGTTATTCGCTGCAGGTGTTAGCTGGAACTCAAATCTGAAAATAAAATCCGAATATTCCCTTTCCGTATAAAGATTCCCTCCGCTGCCCGATTCCGGCTTGATCACGATCATCCCGTCTTCGGCAACATATGATTGCTTGTTCCCCACCCAGCCGTCGAGATTCCTCCCGTTAAACAGTGAAACAAATCCTTCAGCTTTTTCTTCAGGTGTGAGATTGTAGTCCTTATCAGTGATCTCCCTGACATATATATCCCTGAAGGCCAGGTCGGTACCATGAGCCTGGAGTTCAATCGGCCCCCTGGGGAAGATAGGTATCCTGCGGTCCCAGTAGTTTTCCAGGACAACATTGTCAACGACAAGGTGACCATTGAGCCATACAGAAACATTTTCCCCGATCATTAGTATTCTGAAGCTGTTCCAGTCTCCCACGGGATTATCTGCAACCATAAGCGGTTTAGAAGCATTCACCTGGTTGTTGTACAATCCGCCCGATCCCACCTGTGCCCCGACATTGGTCCGGGATGTATCCCATATCTGAACCTGTGGCGATCCGCGGAGGTAAATGCCGCTGTCTCCTCCCTTGGTAATCTTCCAGTCAACAAGCAATTCAAAATCACCATAATCATCAACCGAGCAAAGATTATCGCCTGTTCCGTTGAACCAGATGCAGCCATCCTTCACGCTCCAGCTGGCTGGTATGAGGGTATTTGCTTCAGCCTGTCTGCGGGCAAGATCCGCCTTTTTCATTTTCGACCTCACGATCGGATTTTCAACAAGCCCCTGCCAGCCCGTCAGATCCTTTCCGTTGAACATCGGTTTGAATCCTTCATCAGACGGCATTGAGGAAAGATATTTGGCAATCATTTCCCTCTCATAGTCACTTTCCGGACCAGTTAGCTTTCCTGAAGCTTTTTCAAGAATTTCCCTCACCAGTCGGCCATACATACCGCTCTCTTCTCCTGCAGGGGGAAGTGCAATAGTCATAACTGCACCGGCAGCGGCAGGGGAGGTGGACGGATCATCAAGGAAGCCTGCGGCAAAGAAAAGAGCCTGGTAGGTTTTCAGTGCTGCCACCTGATTCAGTATACTGTTCTTTCTTTCAGCACTCAGGGCATAGGGCATGATTTTCCTGTAAGCAAGAAGCTTCTGATCGTCGTTAAGGTCTGCACCCCTTATCTGGGATACATATGCCCTGAAAGCTGGCTCCTCAAAGGTCTTATTTCCTGATGAACAAATTTCATAAAGGGCCGATGAAGCAGTGTAATCCTTCCATGATGTCAGGGTTGCAAAGCAGATATCCCTCATTCCGGCGTTCCCGTTTTCAAACTCATGCAAAACCGTCTTCAGGGCAGTTCTTCCTCCGGTCTTTGCCAGTACGGGAATCAGCTTTTCCTTGTCTTCATTGTTCCCCATTGCTTTGAGGATGACATCAGACCTCTTTTCAGGATCAGGGATCTTTGCTGCAGCTGATGCAAGAGCTGCCTGAACATCCGCAATATAATCGCTGTTTGCGGTTTTCCTGATAAGGTCTATAAGGGTCAGCTGATCATCCGGGCCGGCAAGGTCGGCCAGCGCCTTATATGCAGCAGATCTGACGTTTTCATCATCTGAGGAGGTAAAAGACCTGACCAGACTGAAATATTCATTTACTTTACTCCGTGCAAGCAGTCCGATTGCAGTTGCCCTTGCATATTCAGGTCCTTCCCTGACGACGGGCACAAGCATTCCTGTTTCCTTGTCGCCCGATATGAAAATCAGTGCCTCCCTTGCTGCTTGCTGGTCTTCAGCATCAGGGTACTTCCTGAGATATTCAATTATCGCCGGCACTGCCTTGCTGCCGCTGATCATGGCCAGGGCATGCGCGGCCTCAGTTCTCAGTCCCTTGTCACCTGATGAGAGTGAAGCTGTAACAAGCTGAAGTGCAGTTTCATCCCTCCTCTCTCCCAGCATGGCAATGATCTCGGGTTTTGCTGCGGGAATGGCTTTCGGGAAATAATCTGTCCATTGTTTTGTGATTTCTTTTCCCTGTAGCGCAAGCGAAGCCCTGAAGGCAGCATTCCTGTATGATTTATCCGGACTGGAAGCTGCTTTTTTAATCTCCTTCATTGCATCTGTCCCGTGCAACGCGGCATATATTGCAAGGGCGCGCGAACTGTTTTGAACCGAAAGCTTATCATTGGCCTTCGCCATAAAGAGCTTACAGATTTTATCCATGGTTTTCAGATCGCCTTTTGACCCGACTTTCTCCGCATAGTTCAGCAATGCTTCCGATGCCCCTGTAGGTTCCCATCTGTAAAGTATGTCTTTTGCAGCTTTCGACAGTACCGGCATGGCCAGCGGGCTCCCGCTGCTTGCAAGTGCATTCAGGGCAGCTGCCCTGATCCTGGGATCAGGATCATTTACGCGTGCTATATACTCATTTACTGCAATGTCCGAACCCATTTCCGCCAGTACATTCATCACAGCATCGGCACAGGGAAGATCCTTGTCAGAAAGAGATCCGGCAAGAACGGATTCTGCCAGCTTCCCTCCCACGGATTCCAATACTCCAAGGGCAGGAGCACACAGTGCCCTGTCAGTCAGCAAATCCCTGACAGCCTCCACAGAAGCATCGCTTCCGACAAGCTGGAGCTGCTTCATGAAAAAATCCCTGACATCACTGCTCCTCCGACTGTTAACATAAGATATGCATATTTTCTCCCATGAAGATTTCTGATCACCATTTTCTCTTTGCGACAGGTAACGCGACAGACTTTCTATGGCAAATCTTGCCCGGGTATCATCGCCTGTACCCGCCGGAATGATCTGGTCGCAAACCATTCTGAGTCCTTCTTCACCTAGCGAAAGCAGATCTGTCATCAATTTATCGGTGGCAGTGTTGTCGCGGGCAGGGAACTGCGCAAGAATATCCGCGACCTTGGTTGCGGTCGTTCTCCTGTCCTGGGAATAAAGCCACGATGACAGGATTGCTAAACATATTATGGATGAAAAAATTCGGATTAATTTCATTTTTTTATTTTTTTCGGTAATTCAATTCATCAGTTCCTGGTCACATTTTCCATTCTCCTCTCATGGGTTGGTCTATCAGCCTGTTCGCACCTTCATCATCAATGAATTCCTGTTTCCCAGGATCATATTTCAGGTTTCTCCCAAGCCGCAATGCCACTATTCCAAGATTTACTATCGAACACGACCTGTGTCCGTTGGCTTCGTTAAGAGCAAACTTCTTCCTTGTTCTGACAGATTCGGAAAATGTCATTATCTGGGGTTCAGGATCGGGAAGGGAATCAATCAGTCTTTGAACATCCCTGATATCGGTTCTGAAGCCCCTGTAAATTTTTCCATGCGGCCCTTCAACATAAGCTGCGTCCTTGTCACGGTTCTCTCCATCCAGTATTATTTTGCATCCGTCGGCATAGGTATAGGTTATCCTTCGCCATGACCCCACTGCGTCGTAATGCTGTTGCGGAGCGTCTATTTCAACCGAAACCGGCCCTGTATCATCCTTTCCCAGAATGTATTGTACAGGATCAAGATAATGCTGTCCCATATCTCCCAGGCCGCCTCCGTCATAGTCCCAGTATCCCCTGAATTTGCTGTGCACCCTTTCGGGATTGTAATGCTTATATGGTGCGGGGCCGAGCCAGAAATCATAATCAAGCTCGGGGGGAACAGGCATCGGCGTGAGATTGTGCAGGCCGCTCCAGTAGAACTTCCAGTCAAACCCGGTGATACCGCTGACCGTCACCTTGAGCGGCCACCCAAGCACACCGCTGTCAATAAGCTTTTTCAGCGGTTTTACGGTTGTTCCCAAACCATAGAACTGATCCTTGAACCTGAACCATGTATTAAGACGGAACATCCTTCCATGTTCCTGAACCGCCTTCACCAGCTTTATCCCCTCGCCTATCGTCCTGGTCATCGGTTTTTCACACCATATATCCTTTCCGGCTTCTGCAGCCATTTTGGCTATAATGCCATGCCAGTGCGGAGGTGTCGCTATATGCACTATATCAATATCAGGGCGCATAATCAGTTCCCTGAAATCGTGGTACCCGTCTACATTGCCCCCTGCCTGTGCTATTGCCATGGCCAGGTGATTCTTGTCTACATCACAGACTGCGAGAAGCCGGGTTCCTTCATATTCAATATGTCCCCGGCCCATGCCGCCAACTCCCACAATCCCCTTGGTAAGCTGGTCGGAAGGCGCCGTGTAACCCGACCCGCCAAGAATATGCCTTGGAACTATGGTAAAAGCAAAAAGGGCAGCCGTACTCTTCTTAAGGAAACTACGCCTGTCAGATCCATTCTGTTTCATCATAATATAATTTTGATTTCAATTGTTTTCCTTCAGTCCTTCATAAAAGGTAACACTACACATGCTTCCAAAATACGGTTCGCAATGCACTGATATTAAAAACCAGATCATCAGGGACCTGTCTTCTGTTTTTCACCCTGTTCAGGATTTCCCATCCTGAAACCTCTTAATGTAATATTGCTTCCGAACCAAAAAACATGGCTGGAACCCGTGATGTCCCGGTCCCTGCAAATTCGCTGGCTATCACCTTGTTTTCAGGCAATATATGGAAACCGCCAGGAGGTATATCATACAAATAATAAGCACCGACATTCCCCATGAAATATTGCTCATATCACTGATCCATCCTATCAGAAGCGGGATGACTGCTCCGCCTGAGATTGCCATCATCATGAGTCCCGATATTTCATTATTCTGCAGGGGATGTTTCTCAACAGCTATTGAAAAGACAAGTGGCCATATATTGGCTATTGCAAGGCCGATGAAGAATATCAGTATCCATGCAACAGCCCCGGATTTGACAAGCAGAATGGCCGCCAGGCAAAGGATCCCGAGTATACTTGTCCACATAAAAAAGCTCCTGGAAGATATTCTTGTCAGCATAATGGCTCCTGCAAACGTGCCCAGCATACGGCCAAAGAAATAGACACTGCGTCCCGATTCGGCAGCAGTTTGTTCAATCCCGAACTGTTTGATCAGAAACTGCCCGGAGTTTGAATTGAATCCCACATCCACACCAACTACTACAAAAATGGAGAGCACCATCAGCAATACGAAATTATTTCCAAGGAGTTTAAAGGATGAACCGAAAGTTGCCTTGTAACCTTCAACCCTGGTCTCGGTGATCTTGGATGTTCCAAGCCACAGTACGGCAAGGATGGAAACTATCCCGAACACCAGGAACAGAAGTTTCCAGTCACCGAATTTCGCGGCAAAAAAGCCGGCAAGCGGAGCTCCCAGCATCGATCCTACTGCTTTGATAAACTGGGAGAAGCTCAGGAAGCTGGATGCCCTGTTTCCCGGCACAACATCAACAAGCAACGGGTTGGCCGATACCTGTACAATTGTGTTTCCTATACCCAGCAATGCGAAGCCGAAAAGGACCATGGCAAATGAATACATAAAAAACGGAACCAGCAGGCCCAGGGCTGTCACGCCCATGCCTATGTTCAGCATTGTCTTTTTCCCGAGCCGCGATTGAAGTACCCCCACAGGCACGGAAAGTATAAAAAACCAGAGGAAGGCTGCGGATGGGATAAGCTGTGCCACAGTGGCACTGAGACTCATATCCTTGCTCACCCTGTCGACCCCGATTCCAACGAGATCGACAAAGCTCATAACGAAAAATGCCATCAAAACAGGCAATATTTTTGAAATGTTGATTTCGCGGGTAGCCATAGGTAGTTGATTTTAGGGTTTATTTTTTCTGCTGCGTTCCGACACCGGTGATTTCTGACAACATGATGCCGGTGACAGCCTTCAGACAGCAGTGTTTTTTACATCAGTGGAAGAGCATGCTGAATGCCTGCCCAGAATTTATCGTCAAGAAGGAAAGCGCTTCCGATGAAGGCGGCATCCTCTTTCAATTCCGACAAGGCAACCTTGCAGGTGCATCCTTCTCTCGCAAGGCTGTCTTCAAATGTCTTTCCAAAATAATTGTATGCATTCGATATATTGCCCCCGACGACAATTATTTCCGCCTTGAACTTAATAAGCCAGGGCGCCAGAAATTTGCCCAGGTTGTTCGCAAATTCTGTGAACAGGTTCATTGCGGTCTTGTCGGTTGCCGCAATTTCAGCAAATTCCTTGACCCCGCTTAGCGTCCTGCCCGTAAGCTTTTTATATGACCCCAGGAACCATCGTGTTGAAAAATAGTCGTCAGCTATGTTGTCACCATAAGGAAGGTGATAAACGCATCCCAGTTCAGGGACCTCGGGGCCGTCGCATATCGGGATCCTGTTGTCGATAAAGGCTGAACCAAAACCCGTTCCCAGGGTTATTGCCATCGACCGTCCTGCAGAAGAGGCTTTGCCCACAAGTGCCTCACCAACGGCAAAAGCGGAAACATCATTCATAAACCTTACCGGAAATTCCCCAAATGACTTCAGCCTTTCAGAGATAGCATCCTTTACATTCCACCCGTAAAGATTTTCATACTTGGCCACACCCTTTATATAGCATACCCCATTTACATAGTCAAAAGGGCCGGGCATCCCAAATCCAATACCTTTTATTAACTGACCCGGGACCTTTTTTATCGAGTCCGACAGGGCTTCGGCCCAGATATTCAGGATTTCGTCGGCAGAAGCTTTGTTGTCGACTGCCCTTTCGGTCAGGGTATCCCTGAATATCCTGAGATCGTTAAGCCCCACAGCTGCACAGCTTATATGACTGCCGCCAATGTCGGCCCCGATGGCAATTTCATTTTCCATATATCTTATTTTAGAATGGGATAATAATTTTAGATGCTGAAAATATTGAATTTTGTCGTGAATACAAAAAAATAATATTTAAAAATACCTGCTCACATCTTATGTGATCTTTCTCATTTTTATTTTCACCGATTTATTCGTACTTTGATATACAGTATCTTTCTGTTCACGGGTTTCTGATTGAGTACAAACACTTCCGGGAATTTTAAAAACCAGTAAAAACAGTACCAAATGCCAAAAGTAACAAGGGAAGACGCTTTGTTCTATCATAGCAGGGGGCGTCACGGAAAAGTGGAAGTAATACCCACAAAACATTACGATACACAGCTCGATCTCAGCCTGGCTTACACGCCGGGAGTGGCCTATCCGTGTCTTGAGATTGCAAAGGATCCTGAAAATGCCTATAACTACACCGCTAAGGGAAACCTTGTTGCAGTCATATCAAACGGAACAGCGGTCCTTGGCCTTGGAGATATCGGGGCTCTGGCGGGAAAGCCGGTAATGGAAGGCAAGGGGCTTCTTTTTAAGGTTTTTGCTGATATTGACGTTTTTGATATTGAAGTAAATGAAAAAGATCCCGAAAAGCTTGTTGAAATATGTGAAAAAATCTCGCCTACATTCGGAGGAATCAATCTCGAAGATATTAAAGCACCAGACTGTTTTGAAGTGGAGTCGCGGCTTAAAAGCCTGGTGGACATTCCTGTTTTTCATGATGATCAGCATGGCACGGCAATCATTTCCGCTGCCGGCCTGATTAATTCCCTTGAATTAACCGGCCGGAAAGCAGAAGACCTGAAAATGGTTGTCTGCGGTGCCGGAGCCGCCGCTATCTCCTGTTCCAGGCTTTACCTGGAACTGGGGGTGAAAAGGGAAAATATCGTGATGGCTGACAGCAAGGGTATATTAAACAGGAAAAGAAGAGACCTGAACAAATACAAACAGGAATTCGTTACGGATCGGGATGTAAATACACTCCAGGAAGCATTGAAAGGAGCTGACATGTTCCTGGGTCTGTCCACCGCCAATATACTTACACGGGAAATGCTTGTTTCCATGGCTGAAAATCCCATTGTTTTTGCAATGGCCAATCCAAATCCCGAGATCGCTTATGAGGAGGCTATGGCTGCCAGAAATGATCTGATCTTTGCTACCGGCAGATCAGATTATCCGAACCAGATAAACAATGTGCTCGGATTTCCCTTCATTTTCAGGGGTGCACTTGATGTAAGAGCCTCAACCATAAACGAGGAAATGAAAATTGCAGCAGCAAAAGCCCTTGCATGCCTGGCCAAGGAACCTGTGCCGGAATCTGTTTTACGGGCTTACAATCTTGAATCACTTTCGTTCGGGAGGAATTATATCATACCAAAACCCCTCGACCACCGGCTTATTTCATGTGTTGCCTCATGCGTTGCAAAGGCTGCAATGGATACGGGAGTTGCCAGGGTGCCGGTAACCGACTGGGAGGTATACAAAACAGGCCTGGAAAAGAGAATCCATGAGCATATAAAGAAAGTGGGAGAAATAAACGAGTATTAGATAAAGGAACGTTGTTTAAGCCTTTCAGTAATCTGCTTATGAACTTTCTTCTCATACATCGTGGTTATAAGGGAGGCTGAATCGTCGATGCCGAACGACAGCCTGTTCAGGGTCACATCGAACAGACTGTCAGTATTCTTGATTTTCTTGTCAAGAAATGTCTGTATCAGGTCAGCCCTCTTTTCATCAGTCTCAACTATAAACTTCTCGGCTTCCTCAATCCCCATATTCTTCTTCCTCATTATATTATTCACCCTCCAGTAGAATGGAGCTATCAGTCTGACGTGCAGGGCGTCCTTTATGTCTCGCGCAATTGAAACGCCGCCCCGCCCCACAATGACTATATACCCTTCCTTGCAGATTGAAAGAACAACATCCCTTATGGCCTTTTTTACTCTCAGATCGCTTACAAAACCTCCTGAGAAAGCCATAATCATCTCAGATAGATCAGACAGCTTGAAACCCTCATAATAATTCTCAATACGCTGGGTGTCAATATTCAACTCCTTGGCAATTGAATAGATGATATCTTTATCCACCCACCTCCACTTTTCAGTTCCGAATTTCTCATTTAATTTCTCGACAACCTTTGATGCAACCTCACGGGCATCGCATCCGGTAAGCCTAGAAATAGTTATGACAGGACCATCGTTCTCTGAAGGAGCTTTTAAAACTGATTTCCTGTATCGCTCATCAAAATAATCAAAAAATTTTTCCATAATAAGTGAAATTTTTTCATTCTGATTTTTCTCTTCTTTGCACCAAGCTGCATAACTGCAATTGATAAACTTCCTTAAACTGACTTTGTTCGTTTGATGGCCCGGAATTAAAGTTAAAAGTTAAGAAAAAAAATTGAGAAAAAGAAGTTTTTCTCATTTCCTCCCGACAGAGGATGCCACTTATCCGACCTGATATTTTTTTATTTGTAATCATCTTATTTATTCTATCTTTATCGCAATCATTTACGATACTTTAAATTAATTCAATCATTATGGATTCCCCCCTGTTATCCAGACCTGAAATAATATGGTTCATAATCGGCCTTGCCCTCTTCCTGCTGGAGCTTGTCCTGCCAGGATTTGTGATATTCTTCTTTGGAGTAGGGGCTTGGGTTACCGCACTTCTCTGCCTAATTGCCAATCCGGGCCTGAACCTCCAGGTTATTGTTTTTGCAGTTACTTCTGTCCTTTCACTTCTGGCCCTTAGAAGAATGATCCAGAAACGGTTTTTTCTTGCCAGAAACGATGGCCTTTCAGACAGTGTTGAAGATGAATTTACAGGAAGGGAAGCCGTGGCAGTTGGCAGTTTCAAACCCGGAGAAACTGGAAAAGTCGACTTTAAGGGAACCACCTGGAATGCAGAGTCGGAATTTTATATAACTGATGGACAGAGAGTTATTATAATAAATAAAGAGAGTTTCAAACTATTCGTTGAACCAAAAAACAATCAAAAATGACAGCAGCAATTGCATTGCAAACAGCATCAAGTACAACATTCATACTGATTGGAATTATTTTACTTGCCTTCATCCTCATTTCTTCAATGGTGAAGGTTGTTCCCCAGAGAACAGCCATGATCGTTGAAAGACTTGGAAAATACAGGGCGACTTTTACAGCGGGCTTTCAGGTGCTCATCCCCTTTGTCGATAAGATACGGTACAGGCATACCCTTAAGGAACAGGCTATCGATGTTGCATCCCAGACCTGCATTACAAAAGACAACATTGCCATCGAGGTTGATGGCATTCTTTACCTTCAGGTCCTCGATCCCCAGAAGGCCTCTTACGGTATTGACAATTACAGGTTTGCATCCATACAGATCGCACAGACTACCATGAGGAGCGTTATAGGCAAGCTTGAGCTTGACCGTACCTTCGAGGAACGTGAATCAATCAATGCAACGATCGTTGAGGCAGTCGATAAGGCCAGTGAACCCTGGGGCGTCAAGGTGACACGATATGAGGTGAAAAACATCATTCCTCCCCAGAGTATAAAGGATGCCATGGAAAAACAGATGAGAGCCGAAAGGGAAAAAAGAGCGCTCATTGCCGAATCAGAGGGAACGAGGCAGGCAAAAATCAATGTTGCAGACGGTGACAAGCAGGAGTTCATCCTGAGATCAGAGGGAGAAAAACAGAAACGGATAAATGAGGCAGCAGGTCGTGCATCAGAAATTGAACAGGTGGCAAATGCAACAGCCAACGGCTTGAGAGCCATTGCATCGGCCATTTCTGAAGAAAACGGACTCAATGCAGTCAACCTGCGTATTGCAGAACAATACCTGACTGGCTTCGCTAACCTGGCAAAACAGAACAATACCATAATCCTCCCGGCAAATCTTTCAGACGTGGCCGGTATCGTTGCAACTGCTACTTCCATGTTCAATGAGGTTAAGGATAAAAAGAAATAAGCTGTAATCCCGATGACCTGATTCCGACCCCTCCTACCCGTAGGAGTGGTCTGACTTCTGAGCCTGACGAATCAAAAAAACCCCGGGCTGATGCACTTCCATGCCCTGTCCGCGGGGTTGTTTCATTGTTAAAGAAGAAGGTTGAATTTCCAGAGATTCCGGAACTTAAGCTGTTTCAGCAACTCCCGCAGCAAAAAGGAATTTGCCGGATTTTAGTACCGCCACAGAATCACAGGCATATGCATAATTGTATTCATTCCGTCCATGAGGATCAACTTCAGATCGCCCGGGATCACCGAACCGGACACCCCGGTATATTGCCCTGGGTGCCTATATGATATATGCCGAAAGGGAAAACAGGCCCTGCAAGGAAAATAAGAGCTTTCCAGGAATAAATAGGTAATAAAAAGAAATGTATAACGGGAAAATGAATTATTCCCCGGAAATTACCGGGTAAGATAGATAAGACAGAAATAACTCCGGCACTCCGACATATTCATCATGAACCGGTATTTCAGGCCTGAAATCATAATCTTCTGTAATACAGCACAATATCCCGACTATCCGAAAATTTCTCTTTCCGTGGAAAACTGATTGCAAAAATTAACATAACATTAACAATAGTTTATGCAACAAAAAGGCAGTCTTATACGTCTATATGGTGTAAATGGGAATAAAAAGGGTGTTCTTTGATTACATGATTATTTTCCGGAAGGAAAAATAACATAAAAATATATAAGATTTCTTTATAGGCCGTTCGGCCAAATTCTACGATCAGGTTTAGGTTAATGAAGGAAAGATAACTCCCAACTATCTTTCCTTTCTTTTTTATATTTGTTCATCCGTTTCAATACCTCATCTGAGTATGAGATTACATGAATCCCTTCCAATGTTACGGACTGATTTGGTTTTCCTGTTTCCAGTTCTGTGTTTCTTTGTACTTTTGTCTTCTGAATATTATCCTTTGTCGTTTGTTTTTAACTTCTTACTTTCACTTGTTCAAACCATTTCAGGATAAAATCCACATGCATGCAATACATAATCACAATAAATATTAATTTCAACACTAATGTTCCCTGCCCGAGGTGTGAGGCAGGCATCATATCATTTACATCAAAATTATTTTATGATGAACAAAGCCATATTAGTAATCGGATTCATGATTATGATTTCTGTATCATGCAAAAAAACGGAGAAATCTGACAACCTTTTGTTAAGTGAATATGATACTCCGTTTGGGGTGCCGCCTTTTGAACTCATTAAGGCTTCGCATTTCATGCCTGCATTCCTGAAAGGATTCGAAGAGCAGAAACTGGCTGTCAGAAAAATAATTGCCGATACGAGTGAGCCTGATTTCGTAAATACCATAAAAGCACTTGAATACAGCGGAGAGCTGCTGACGAGGGTGAGCAGGATTTTCGGATCACTTAATTCTGCCCACACTAATGATACCTTGCAGGCAATCAGCAGGGAAATAGCTCCCCTTTCAGCCAGGCACAGGGACGATATTAATCTCAACGACACTCTTTTCCGGAAGGTTAAAACTGTTTATGAGAACCGTTCGAAGTTCAGACTCACTGAGGAAGAAAAAATGGTACTTGAAGATACATACAGGGGATTTGTGAGGAGCGGCGCAGCATTATCGCAGGATGACAAGGCAAAACTGCGGAAGCTAAATGAGGAACTGTCACTTCTGTCTGTTCAGTTTGGCCAGAATCTCCTTGCCGAGACAAATGCATTCAGGCTTGTTATTGACAGGCATGAGGATCTTGCAGGGCTGCCTGACGGTATTGTTGAACAGGCAGCAGCACTGGCAAAAAACATGAATCTTGAAGGGAAATGGGTTTTTACCATCCAGTATCCGATCATGGAGCCGTTCCTGAAGTATGCTGAAAACCGGAAACTGAGGGAAAAGCTGTTTACAGCCTACTTTATGAAAGGTGATAATGACAACGAAAGGGACAACAAATCAATCATCGCCCGGATAGCAAGGCTCAGGCTTGAAAGGTCAAAGATCCTGGGATACAGAACATATGCCGATTTTGCACTGGAAAGGAGCATGGCCAAAACTCCTGAAAGGGTCATGAATTTTCTTGGTCAGGTATGGGACGCTGCAATACCTGCGGCAAAGGCTGAAGTTAAGGCCATGCAGGAGATCATCAACAGGGAAGGTGGCCAGTTCAAACTGGCGCCATGGGACTGGTGGTACTATGCCGAAAAGATAAAAAAGGAGAAGTATGACCTGGATGACGAAATAACACGACCATATTTCAGGATTGACAATGTTATCAGCGGAATGTTTTATGTTGCAAACAGGCTTTACAATCTCACATTCAGGGTGCGCAATGATATCCCGAAATACCATCAGGATGTCGTAACCTATGAAGTAAGCAGGAACGGCAGGCATGTAGGCATTCTGATGATTGACAACTACCCCAGGGAATCCAAAAGAGGAGGGGCATGGTGCGGAGCCCTTAGAGGCCAGAGTCGTGACATAAACGGTAAAATGATAACACCTGTTGTCACAATGGTCACCAATTCCACACCCCCCGGAGCTGACAAACCTTCACTTCTTACGGCGGATGAAGCCAATACCCTGTTCCATGAATTCGGACATGCATTGCACCAGCTTCTTTCGAATTCCACCTACCCGAGTGTTTCGGGCACTTCAGTGCCACGCGATTTTGTAGAACTTCCTTCCCAGATTATGGAACACTGGGTTCTGGAACCCGAGGTACTACAGGTATATGCAAAACACTATCAGACTGGCGAAGTTATCCCTTCAGAGATTGTAGATAAACTCGAAAGGGCAGGCAAATTCAACACGGGATTTACAACTGTCGAGTTTCTTGCTGCTGCTCTTCTCGACATGGAGTATCACACTCTAACGGAACCAACCGACATCGATATCAGGCAATTCGAAAAAAAAGCCATGGATAAATACGGATTGCCTGATGAGATCAAGCCAAGATACAGGTCAACCTACTTTAATCACATCTGGAGTTCGGGGTATGCTGCAGGATATTACAGCTACTATTGGAGCGAAATGCTTGACGCCGACGCCTTCCTCGCTTTCAAGGAAACAGGTGACATTTTCAACAGGGATGTGGCATCAAGATTTGAAAAGGAAATACTCTCAAGAGGAGGAACTCGCGATCCATCTGCTATGTATATAGCCTTCAGGGGAAAAGAACCTGGAATAGATGCCCTGCTGAAAAACAGGGGATTGAAATAAAGTTGAAACCGCCTTTGATAGATTTTCGCTAACAAATAAATGAAAATAACCGGTATAATTCTATCATTCGCATTATTATCATTGTGCGGCTGTCGTTCTTCCGAACGTCCGGGATTTGCTGCGGAAGGTGTCATGGACCTTCGTAAGGCTCAAATTAATGACGACTTCATAACCAAACTCAACGGGGAATGGGAGTTTTACTGGGAAAAGCTGCTTCTTCCGAACGACTTTCTTTCAAAAAGGGCAGACCGCGATCTTTTCGGAAAAGTACCAGCCTACTGGACCAGTTACAAAACCGGCCAGGTACGGATGGAACCAATGGGATATGCCACTTACAGGCTTACGGTTCTTCTGCCCGCTGGATTCAGACAGCCTCTGGGATTCAATATGCCGGTATTTGACTCATCATATGATCTTTATGTTAACGGTAAATATCTTGGAGGAAACGGTAAACCCGGAAAAACTGAAAATGACACAAGGCCGTGGTATGAAAAGAATTTCTTCAGGTTTGACACTGACTCAGATACACTTACGATTTTAATAAATGTGTCGAATTTCAGCCACCGGCGGGGTGGTTTCTGGCTTCCGGTTGAAATGGGCAGCCTGGAATATGTCCGGAAACATTATTCATCTTCCATTGCCAGAGACTGGGCGGTTGTCAGCCTTCTGGCAGGATTTTCCCTTTTTTTCCTTTGCTTTTTCATAATTTATCCAAGGGACAGGCTGATATTATTTTTCAGTCTGGCTGTATTGGGCCTGGCACTGAGACCGCTGTTTACTTCAAACTTCCTGATTCTTTCGTTTGTAAAACCTGAATGGGAATGGATCGTAAGGATTGAGTACTTGTTGTTCTATTCCGTTATAACAGCCTGGTACTGGTTCACCGTAAATCTGTATCCGTCAAAATACTTCAGGAGTCTTGCCTGGTTCATTACCGTTTTATTGCCGCTAATATCAATCTTCACTTTAATCCTCCCGGTTAAAATATTCAGTTACAGCGTACTTCTTTATTATCCGGCCCTGGCGGTAATTATTATTTATACCCTGGTCGGGAACGTGACCGGCATATTAAGAAAAAATCATACCGACTATGCCTATTTTGCAGTTTTTATCCTGCTCTCATACGGAGTTGTTCATGATGTCATCGTATCGTTGGGCAATCCGGCCGGGTTCCATGACTATATCCTGCCATCAATACTCGTTTTATTTGTTTTCACCCAGGCAGTTTTGCTTCTATACAAATGGGTTAAAGCCCTTTCCGAAACAGAAAAGCTGCAAAGCGAACTCCAATACATGAACAGGAATCTCGGGATCATGGTGGAGGAAAGAACACAGGAAATAAACAGCCGTAAAGAAGAGATTGAAAAGCAAAATATAAAGATCGCTCTGCAGAACAAGCAGATGTCAGATACGATCCAACTTAAGAACAAGGTCTTTTCGGTCATTGCCCACGATCTCCGCAGCCCCGTGGTAAGTATATTGTACATGCTTAACCTGCTGAAAGAAGAAGAGTTCAAGGAAAAATATGATGAATTTGCAAATCTGAGTATCCAGTATGCCCAGCAGGTCATTAATCTTCTTGAAAACATGCTTGTATGGGGAAAAGGTCAGGAAGATAAAATAAAATACTCACCCGGACGCTACGACCTTGCCGACCTTATTCTCACCAACCTGAGCATTTTCAAGGAAGCAGCAGACAATAAGGCGATCTCAATGAACTTTACCCAGATAGGAAATTCAAAGGCATATTTCGACAAGGATCTGCTTGATATAATCATCAGAAATCTTCTGTCAAATGCCATAAAATACACACCCAGAGGTGGAAGAATCAGCATTCTCCTGAAAGACAGGACCATATCGGGAGAAGGTACAGTATTGAAAGTTTGTGACAACGGTGTGGGAATCCCCCAGGTGAAACAGAAATATCTCTTTACAGCCACTGAGATCGTAAGTACCCCGGGCACTGAAAATGAAAAGGGAACCGGCCTCGGTCTCAAGCTCTGCCAGGAGCTTATAAAATTGAACAAGGGTACATTGTCGGTGGAAAGCAAGGAAGAAGAAGGCACCTGTTTTACGGTAACCCTCCCTGAACAGGAGCAATAAAGGCACGGATTGAAATCCTGCTGCCAGAACCGGGCTAATTTACGATATGTAGCATGTTTTGCAATTACAGGCATTATTTTCCTAAAATTTGCACCGGAAAAGAGAAAATATGAAACCCACATGATACAAAATCACAAACAAGCATGGAAATAAAATTCATGTGGGTTCCATGTGAATCACTTAATCTTCAGTAGTATATGAATTTATTTTCACATGAAAAGAGACATAATAAATATTGACGAAGAAAAATGCAATGGCTGCGGTTTGTGTGTCCCCAACTGCCATGAAGGGGCCATTCAGATAATCGACGGCAAGGCAAGGCTTGTAAGTGAACTGATGTGCGACGGACTTGGCGCCTGCATCGGCTACTGTCCGGAGGGAGCTATAACCGTTGAGACAAGGGAGGCTGAACCTTATAATGAAATAAAGGTCATTGAACAAATGATATCCAAGGGGAAAAACACGATTGTTGCACACCTGAAACATCTTAAAGATTATGGTGAGGAAGGTTTCTTCAATGAAGCATACAATTATCTCAGGGATAACCAGGCTGCTCTCGATTTCAGTCTTGCCGAGGTTATGGATGAAGTAAACAGCCATGGGAAAGAAGTACTGCAGGGAATGCATAATAATCAAAGACACAGTCAGAACGAGTCAGCAGGAGGCTGTCCGGGGTCCCGGTCCATGATCTTGGAAAAAGCTCCGGCAATCAGGGAAACGCCTGGTCCGGAAGATCAACCATCGGAGCTCAGGCAGTGGCCGGTCCAGATGCACCTGCTCAATCCCAATGCACCTTATCTCAGAGGGTCCGATCTGCTCCTTGCAGCCGACTGTGCTGCTTTTTCAATGGGTAACTTTCACAGCAGGTATCTGAAAGGAAAATCCCTCGCGATTGCCTGCCCAAAGCTCGATCACGGTCTGGACATTTATGTGGAAAAGCTTGCAGCAATGGCAGAACTTGCAAAAATCAATACAATTACCGTCCTAAGGATGGAAGTGCCCTGCTGCGGAGGCCTGTTGCAGATGACCAGGGCAGCCATGTCGAAAGCATCTCGTAAAGTTCCGGTAAAGCAGATAGTTGTGAGCCTTACCGGAGATGTTTTAAGCGAGGAATGGGTATAAGCCTGCCTGACTGAACGGTACAATTCAGTAATGATACCCCCCGCCAGCTTCTGGCCCGGTATTAATTCCCCCGGTATTACCGGACAATCCACCGGTGATATAAATTCACGTTCGGGAGTTGCCAGGGATAGCTGACAGTAATGTGATACAGGCAATCCTGCCCGACCAGTACATTTTACCGTGCAGGCTTGCTAAAAATATGACTGTCTGCATGGTCCTTGAATAAAAAATTGCTAACTTAGTAGAACGGCATTGGGATCTACCGGCTTCATTCATTACTAAAATTACATTTCAGGCAATGAACCAACGGCTTCCCGGAAAAGGCAGGTTGTATCTTGGGCTCGATATAGGATCTGTTTCACTCAATACCGTACTTATTGATGAAACCTGCAATGTCGTTGAGAACTACTATGATTACGTTCAGGGTAAGCCTTTTTTTGTTCTCAGGGAGAGATTATCCCAGATCATACGAAACCTTAACTCAGGGGAAATAGCCGGAACTGCGCTTACTGGAACGGGAGGCAGACTGGCTTGCGGGCTGATCGGCGGTGTCTTTGTTAATGAAATAATTGCCCAGGCTACTGCTGCTGACCGATTATATCCTGAGACTCAAACGATTATTGAGATTGGGGGAGAAGATTCCAAGCTTATCCTCCTTGAAAGGGATCCTTCCAACGGTCATTCCAGACTGGTCGATTTCGAGATGAACAGTGTCTGTGCTGCAGGAACCGGATCATTCCTTGATCAGCAGGCAAGGCGAATCGGGGTGCCCATAGAAAAGGAGTTTGGTGAAATGGCCCTTAAATCGGCTGATCCGCCACGGATCGCCGGGAGATGCAGTGTCTTTGCCAAGAGCGACATGATCCATCACCAGCAGATTGCCACTCCTCTGCACGATATTGTTGCCGGCTTGTGTTTCGCACTTGCCAGGAATTTCCGGAGCAACGTTGCCAGAAGCAGGGAATTTAAAAAACCTGTTCTGTTTGCCGGTGGCGTGGCAGCAAATACAGGAATGATAAGGGCATTCAGGGAAATACTCAACCTGAAGGACCGCGAACTGATAATACCGGAATATCATGCATCGATGGGAGCCATAGGCGCTGTTATTTACGCCCGGGAAAACAATCCGGAGATGAATGGTTTCCATGGGCTGAAAGAACTTGATGAATATCTTGCACATGATTCATCTCATTTCAGCAGCCTTCCTCCCCTGGCAGAATCAAAGGCTGTTTATAACACAAGCATCAGCTGGCGAAAGAACCCGGGAAAAAAGACAAAAGTGTACCTAGGGATTGATGTTGGTTCGCTCAGCACAAATGTTGTTCTTATTGACAGGGCAAACCGGGTAGTAGCAAGAAGGTACCTGCCTACGGCAGGCAAACCGCTTGAGGCCATCCAGAGAGGATTGAAAGAGATCTATGATGAGGCGGGTAAGGATGTTGAGATAATGGGAGCCGGAACCACCGGATCGGGCCGCTACCTGACCGGAGATTTTATCGGTGCAGATACTATCCAGAATGAAATAACTGCCCAGGCAGCTGCAGCAATTGACTATGATCCAACAGTCGATACGATATTTGAGATCGGCGGCCAGGACTCTAAGTATATCAGCATTGAAAAGGGGGTTGTCGTTGATTTTGAAATGAATAAGGTATGTGCGGCGGGAACCGGTTCATTTCTTGAGGAACAGGCTGAAAAACTGAACATTAATATTGTCAATGAATTCGGATGCATGGCCTTGGGCTCGGAATGCCCGGTTAAGCTTGGCGACAGATGCACCGTTTTTATGGAATCGGATCTGAATACCTTCATGCAAAGAGGGGCCAGAAACGATAACCTGGTAGGCGGCCTGGCCTATTCAATAGTGTATAACTATCTGCAGAAGGTAGTTGGAGATAAAAAGGTTGGCAATAAAATTTTCTTCCAGGGAGGCGTTGCTAACAATAAGGCTGTTGTAGCTGCCTTTGAGCAGGTCACCGGTAAAAAAATCACAATTCCTCCGCACTTCGATGTCACCGGCGCCATAGGTGCAGCAATACTGGCCCGGAAATCGATGAAAAAAGGTCAGAAAACCGCGTTCAGGGGATTTGGAATAAGAAACGCCGAATACGAAATCAGCAGGTTTGCATGTCAGGGATGTACAAATCATTGTGAGATACGTAAGGTCAGGATTGCAGGGGAAAAGAAATCGCTTTTCTATGGAGGACGTTGTGAAAAGTATGAGACGGACAGTCGAAAAAAGATTGCAAACGACATACCCAATCTTTTTCAGAAAAGGCTCGAAATGCTCATGGATGGCTACAGGGAAACAGAAGCAGGAACCGGCGGTATTACTATCGGTATCCCGCGTGCCCTTATGGTCTTCTTCCAACAATTCCCGTTCTGGCGCACTTTCTTTGAACAACTTGGATTCACCGTGGTTCTTTCAAGGGAATCGGATAAAACACTTGTGGCCCGGTCACTTGAGACAATAACAACTGAAACATGCCTGCCGGTTGAACTGATTTACGGACATGTTATTGATCTTATAGAAAAAGGGGTGGATTATGTATTCCTGCCTTTTATTGTCAATGCAAAGTTTAGGGAAGGCAACAAAACCTTTAACTGCAACTGCCCATGGATCCAGTCTTATCCATTCATGGTCAGGGCTGCCCTGAGAGATAAGATTGATGAGTCAAAACTCCTAATCCCAACACTGCATTTTCGTTTTTTCGAACGGGCGCTTGTGAAGGAAATGTCATCATTTTTCAATACTAAGTTCGGCATTGGTAAAAAAACCATAAAAGAGGCTATTTACAAAGCTGATGCAGTACAGGTGGCATTTGAAAAACAACTGACAGGGTACGGACGAAATATCCTGAAAAACATCCCCGGAAACTACAGGCCCGTGGTACTTCTTGGAAGGCCTTACAACAGTACTGATCCGCATCTGAATCTGGGCCTGGTGGAAAAGCTCCTTGCCAGGAATGTGATGCCTGTCCCCGTTGACATGCTCGATCTGGCACCATACAATATTTTCGAAAATTACAGGAACATGTACTGGCCGAATGGTCAGAAAATAGTTGCTGCAGCACAGCTTGTGGCAAAAACGGATAACCTGCATGCCGTATATATCAGTAATTTCAGATGCGGACCTGATTCATTCATCTGGCATTACGTAAGTGAGGAACTTAAAGCCAAACCTTTTCTGCACATAGAGGTTGATGAACACTCGGCTGATGCCGGAATAATTACGCGGATTGAGGCATTCCTCGACAGTCTGAAAGGATCGGACCTGAATAGCAAAGGTGAGATCACTGTCTTCAGGCCCCATGCTGACACACTTACTTCCCCGGCAAAACGGACCCTGTATTTTCCATACATGCACGATGGGGCATACCTTATCGCAGCGGCAGCCCGTAGCGTTGGCATTCCTTCCGAAGTTCTGCCTAAACAGACAGATGAAGATATCTCACTAGGCAGGAAATACACATCATCAAGAGAATGTTTTCCCATGATATGCACAACCGGAAGTTTTCTGAAAAAACTTTTCGAACCGGGTGCAGATCCTTCAAAAATGAGCTTCTTCATGCCTGACCACAACGGCCCCTGCCGGTTCGGGCAATATAATCATTTCCAGAGGACACTGTTTGACAGACTGGGATTTGGCGAAGCAACCATATTGACTCCTTCAAATGACACATCATATGCTGATCTGGCCGGGGATAAAAGCCAGTTATTCAGGATAAACGCGTGGAAAGGCTTCGTGGCATTCGATTTCCTGAGAAAACTATATCGTGAAAATAAACCCTATGAGATATGCAAAGGCGATACGAAAAAACTTTATGAAATATCGCTAAAAAAGATTGAACGCTGCATTGAATCAGGCTCCAAAGGACTCCGGCGTCTTCTTGTGGAAATTACATCTGATTTCATGGCATTGAATACCGACAGGAGCAAACGAAAACCTGTTGTGGCCATTCTCGGGGAGATCTACATGAGAGATAATGCAGGCTGTAACGGCAATATAGCCAATAGGCTGGAGGATCTTGGCCTTGAGGTTGTTATCGGGCCATTTTCGGAATGGATAACTTATTCAACCCATCGCTATACCCGCGACAGCAAATGGAAAAATGACCTTATGGGAATAACCAGATCAAGGATTCAGGCGATAGGACAGGAAGCCATAGTGAATTATCTTCTCAACGGCCTGAGAAAATTCACCGATCAGCGGAAGGATGTATCACTCCATGAGATGCTCCGGTTAAGCAACCTTTATGTGAGTGAGTTCTATGACGGCGATCCTCCGATAGCAATAGGATCATCCGTAGCTCTCGCGGAAAGAGGGGTGTCAGGCATAGCAGCAATTCTTCCTTTTACCTGCATGCCGGGGACACTTGTAGCTTCTGTCAGCGATTCGTTCAGAAAAGATTATAACAATATCCCCTTCATCAATATTGCATATGACGGACAGTTCACGGTTTCACTCGACACCAGGCTCCAGGCCTTTGCCTTCCAGGTAAAGGAATATGCTGCCGCCACAGAACCGGCGGTTATCTGATAAAAAACCCCCGGGCGTATATTACAGGTTAATCAGATTAAACCCGAGCTCCTCAAGCTGAGTGACGGCTTCAGAGGGGCATCCCCTCAGTTTCACAGTATAGGCAGGGAATTCCCTTCTCACCGGATAGGTACCCCTTAACTTCTCGAACAGGGAAGGGTCAAACCGAAGTTTCACATCATCCTCCACAATATTGTAAGTATGGAGCACCGATCTTCGTATTATTTCTTCATTCCCCTTGCCGTTACAGTCCATGTCGATGGTCTGGAACCGGGGTAAGGGAATCTGTTCAGGCGACCAGTCAGTCAGTGGCAATCCGAAGTAAGAACTCAGTTTCCTGACAACCGCCACAGTTCCATTGACTTTTCCGTCAGTTGAATAACCTGCTATATGAGGAGTTGCAAGATATGCCATGTGCATAAGCGGTATATCCAACTCCGGCTCGTTTTCCCAAACGTCGAGAACTGCTCCTCCTATTCTTTCATTGCCGATTGCTCCCTTTAAGGCCTCGGTGTCAACAACTTCCCCACGCGATGTGTTGATGAACCAGCTTTCTTTCTTCATCAGCTGAAACATCTCATCCGAGAACAAATGAAAAGTCCTGTCTTCGCCATTAAAACTAAGAGGCACATGCAGGGTAACAATATCAGATTCTTTAAGCAGTGTCAACAGGTCGGAAAAACGGATATCTTTTTCCTGCCTGGCCCGTGGAGGGTCATTGAGCAGCACATTCATCCCCATGGTCCTGGCAAACTTCTCAACCTTTGTACCTACATTTCCCACACCTACGATTCCGATGGTCTTATCTTTCAGGCTAAAATTATTTTCCGCTGCGATCCTCAGAAGAGCAGAGGCAATATACTGCTGAACTGAGAAGGAATTGCACCCAGGTGCACTGACCCAATTTATTCCCTTTTTGTCACAATAACCTGTATCAATGTGATCATATCCGATAGTCGCGGTCCCGATGAATTTCACACTGGTATCCCTGAGAAGTTCTTCATTGCATATGGTACGGGTCCTGATAAGAAGTGCATCCGCACCTTTTACCACCTGATTTGTGATTTCCCTTCCGGGTAAATAGGAAATGCTTGAAAATGGTTCAAGAATACCTTTCAGAAAAGGTATGTTGTCATCAGCTATTATCCTTATCATCAGATCTTTAATATATATTGAAGGCCAGGGATGTTCCGGACCTTGAATTTCCGCGGTTTTTACTGAAAGATATAACGGAACAAACACGCGGAATATTTTAGGCTAAAAAAATAATGAAAGAGCTAGTTATAAGTAATAAACCTTAGGAGGAAATGCCATTTCAGCATCTTGTTTTTCCAACCGGCTATTTATCGGCCTATTTGCTTAAAGATACATCTTACTGTTATCAGTTTAACAGTCACACCATATCAGGATGTGATCCAGGTCCTGAACAAAATAATCCGATCAAACAAAAGGTTCTGAACTGGCATTGGTTTTTTAATATTAACGACAGAAGGTAATATGATTAATTATTTATATATTTATATCAAACAAAAAAGACTAAAAAATCCATTTGCCATGAGATTAAGGTTTATCTTCATTTTAGTTTCTTTAGTACCCTTTTTGGGAACCAGGGCCCAGACACCCATTACAGTCCTTAATGACAGCCTGAAGATAGGGAACAGCAATCTGCCGGCAATATCCGTTACAATTCCGGAAGCTGACTACGACAAGGTTCTGAAAGCCTGGATCAAGGAACTTCAATCCGGGACCAAATCAAAAGTGGTGACCGATAACGGTGAAATGTCAATTTTCGGGGCCCGGATAAAAGCAGTGAGTCCTGACCCGGTTAATGTTTACAGTATACTAAAGAAATTTGATCTTATGCTGCAGCTCGTAGTCTCATTTGAACTGAAAAAGGATCTTTATATTGAAAGCACGGGAGGTGCAGCAGAATATGCAAAAGCCACCAATTATCTGAAAGAATTCTCTAAAACCCAATACATTGCCGTGGCAAAGCAGGAGGCTGATCTGGAACAAAAAAAGCTTCGTGATCTTGAAAAGGAGCTCGCATCGCTTCAAAAGGAGAAATCCAAGAAGCTTCAGAAATCAATTCAATCGGCTAACAGTAGTATCCTCAGGGAGCAGGAGAACATCACGGTACAGAAAAATGAACTAAGCCTTGTGACCAGTACCCTTGATGCTCAGAACCAGGAACTCCTGGCCATGCAGGAAGATAATCCCCTCAGAAAGGAAAAGGCCCAGTCGGTTAAGGATCTGGAAAAAAGGCAAAAAAAGGCAGTGAATTCCATAGAATCATCCGAGAAAAAAATCAAAAGAGCCAAGTCCAGCATAGAAAGGGCAGAAGCTGAAATTCCGCGCAATGAAAGGATGCAGGACAAGGTTAAGGAACAGATAAGATTGCAGGAAGCAGTATACCGGCAGTACGACGAAAAGCTGAAAAAAATCAGGTCATACTGATCATCATTCAACGATTGTCATTTCTCCCAGCAGGTAACCAGCTCCGGCAAATTTATCAATAACGAACAGCGCATATCTGATATCGAGGCTTATATTACGGCTCTGATCAGGATTAAAGGCCATGTCGCTGGCAACCCCCTCCCATCCCCTGTCAAAGTTTATTCCTATCAGATGTCCGTTGGCATTTAATACGGGACTTCCCGAGTTTCCGCCTGTTGTGTGGTTATTTGCAATGAAACAGACATTTAGCTGTCCATCCTGCCCATAACGTCCGAAATCTCCGGATGCATACAATTCCTTGAGCCTTCCGGGCACAGCATAATCATAAATTTCAGGATTATCTTTTTCAATTATGCCGCCAAGGGTAGTTCTATGGGTTAAATAAACCGCATCCCTTGCATAATAGCCTGATATTTTCCCGTAAGCAACCCTCAGGGTTGAATTGGCATCGGGATAAAAGATCCTGTCATCCTGGAACTCCATCTGGGCTTTCATGTAAAGCCTGTTATGCTCCTGCAATTCGGCATTAAACCTGCCAAGTTCCGGTCTGATTGTTTTTGCGACCAGCTCCGCAGCATCAATTGCAAGATTATAAAACACATCCTTTTTCAGCTTTTTCAGAGAACCCAGACCGAAGCCTTCAACGAATTTCCTGAATTCCTTTTCTTCCGTAAAAACCGAAGAGTCATACAATTTGCGGGCAAAGTGCCCCAAATCGCCTTTGGACATTTTCATCAATTTCCGGTATTCGGGAATCTGCCATTTCTCCTCAAGAATTTCACCATATATTTTCAACAAGGCAACGAATAGTTTTTCATCGGTCCACCTGTCATAATCCCTGAAAAAAGATCCTGAATATTCAATCAATCTCTTTTTCAGGCTTTCAATATCACCGGAATTGCCCCTGGATTCGACAAGATCCGAAAGACCTTTGAGATTCCTGGCCAGGGCAACAGTTTCAATGCCATTCATTACTTCACCGGTAATGCCATTCACAAGCATATACTCGCTGAGAAGAGGATATATGTCGCGGTAAGCCTGAAAAATCATTCCATATTTCCTGTTTCTGGCACTGTCAGCTTTTATCCACTCAGATATTTGATCCTCGAATTCCCGTTTTTTCTCAATTGTTTTCATTCTTTCGAGCCCCAGGATCTCTCCGGTCCATTTTTTCCAGGAGTTTGAGATACCCGCCTTTTTTGCAGAGTATTTTATCCTCAGGAGAGGATCTGATTCCATCGCTTCATCGATCACTTCTATCTTCCTGGCCCTGATATCTATCAGCCTGGGATTGACTTGATTCTTAATCATATCAATATAATAAGACGGCACATACTCGTAAGTTGTGCCGGGGAAGCCAATGACCATCGTAAAATCACCTTCATTCAGACCACGCAGAGATATCGGGAAATAAAAACCTGGTTTGTACGGAACATTATCGGGGGCATAATCGGATGGATTATTGTTCCTGTCAGCATAGACCCGGAAGAGCGAGAAATCACCTGTATGCCGCGGCCACACCCAATTGTCCGTATCTCCCCCAAACCTGCCGATTGAGGAGGGAGGTGCGCCTACAAGCCTTACGTCCCTGAAGGTTTCTTCAACAAACAGGAAATACTGGTTGCCCATGAAAAAAGGCCTGACGTTTGCCTGATAACCATTATTCTTCATGGCCTCCGTTTCAATCTTTTTTATATTTGATAGGATAATCCCCTCTCTTTTCTCATTTGCCATTTCATCAGTTGTTCCAGCAAGAACCCTGTCGGTAACATCTTCCATTCTCTTCAGGAGAGTAACGGTAAGACCGGGATTGGGTAATTCATCCTTTGCCGACATAGCCCAGAATCCATCGGTGAGATAATCGTGCTCAAGACTGGAATGAGCCTGGATCGTACCGTAACCGCAATGATGATTAGTAATCAGGAGACCTTCTGAAGAGATGAATTCTGCCGTACATCCGCCACCAAACCTGACAACCGCATCTTTCATTGATGCTTTGTTTATGCTGTAAATATCTTCTGCGGTTAATTTAAATCCTTTTTCACGCATAATACTGATATTGTATTTTTCAATCAGTATGGGAATCCACATGCCTTCGTCAGTCTTTGCCGGAACTGTCAGCAACGACAAGACCAGCATCATTCCAGGTAAATTTAAATATCTCATATTGTGAGTTCTATAATCCTTTATCATTTCTAACCGGCATTTTTTCTGATCATCACGCCAGGTTCACTGAAACCTGATGTGCCAATATTTGTCAGTCAAACACGTACCGGATCGTTTCTTTTCAATATGCATCCAGATCTGCCGGGCTTACGCATCTATCTCCCCTCCGATCTGACCAATGACAGCAGCTCATGGTAAACCTTTTCAACAGGGAGACCCATAACATTAAAATAAGAGCCTTCAATCCGGCTGCAGGCAGCAAGTCCGATCCATTCCTGGATCCCATATGCCCCGGCTTTGTCAAATGGCTTAAAGTTCCGGACATAGTATTCAATCTCCGCCTCTGTGAGCTCTTCAAATGTAACTTTTGTCGAGGAGTAAAAAGATCTTAATCCACGGGAAGACAGAAGGCAGACACCGGTTATTACCTCATGGGTGTTTCCTGAGATCCTGCGAATTATGTCCATTGCCTCATTTTCATCCGACGGTTTGTCCAAAACCCTGTTGCCACACCATACTATGGTGTCGGCTGTTATTATTATAACACCTTCCCGAAGCTGCCCGCCCAATGTCTCGGCTTTTTTTGCGGCAAGATACAAGGCTATTTCCGCTCCCTTTAAATCGTCGGGAAAATCTTCATCCCAGTCATGGTTCACAACCTCAAATCTTAATCCGAGATCCTCCAGAAGCTGCCTGCGCCTGGGTGAGCCTGAAGCCAGTATTATCGTGTGGCGATTGATTTCATCCAGGGGCATATCAGACCAGATTCCAGGTTATTATATATTTTACCAGTACCGAATATAAAACCCCGGCCAGCATGATCAGCTTCATCATCGTGCTGGCAATATGAAGTTGTTTTCTGCCCTTGCTGACAATGAGCTGGTAGATCACGTAAAATAGCGGGAGTACAATAAAAAGAGAAATATAAATTAGTGTATACCTGTCGGCCAGGAAAAAATACCAGACAAGCAGAAGCAGGACTATTGTTATAATTATCAGGCATACCGACAGCATTTTGGAAGTGAGCACACCCAGTACCACGGGAATAGTATTTCGTCCGTATGCCAAATCTCCTTCAAAATCTTCTATATCTTTAATTAACTCACGGGTAAGAGTGGTAATAAAAGCGAACAATGCAAATCCTCCGATCCAGTAAAATAATATTGAAAGATCGGGCGGGGCCATCGCATGTACACTGTAGTACCTATATAATGCCGGCCATTCATAAATAAACACAAGCATCGGGACCATGGCAGTAAGGACTGAAACAACCAGGTTTCCCACAAGGAACTGTCTCTTATAGCTTGCCGAGTAAAAATACAGCAAGCCCGAAACTATCAGGAATATCGTTCCAAGCCAGAAATACCCGGCCTTCCATGAGATATAAAATCCGGCAGCAACACCTGCTGCATTAAGGATATTATGCCACATCATGGCTTTTTTTCTTGGTATTGCTGTTCCCACAATTACTTTCCCCTTGTTTATCAGGTCAGTCTTGATGTCAAAATAATCATTTATCACGTAACCCCCTGCTGTTATCAACAAAGTTGCCAGAATCAGGATTACAAAGTCGTACCAGGGAAATTTAAGCATCAGGGGAACCTCTCCTTCCTGTCCATGCACAAGAACGACGGACAGTTTGCTGATCACCGGTTCAATGACTGCATATCTCATCAGCATCATTGTGAGGACAATAAGCAGGAGATTCTGCCATCTGATCAGCTTAAAAAACGCTTTCATGGCTACCAGGAATAAGCATCGTCATCAAGCCATTTATCATGCAGCCTCAGAACCTGTTCAATCACATCCCTCACGCAGCCCTCACCGCCTTTCCTGTCAGAAATATACTGGGAGGCCTGTTTTATTTCAATGTCAGCATCAGCAGGACACACCGGGACCCCGGCTTCTTTCATCACATTCAGATCTGGAATGTCATCTCCCATATACATCACTTCCGATTCATGAAGGTTGTGCTTCTTTAGAAATTCTCTGAAATGGTCAGTCTTGGAGCGGCTGTTAAGGTAAACATCCTTTATTCCCAGATATTTCAGCCTTTTAAGATATTCTTTTGAATTGCTTCCAGATATAATCCCCACATGATACCCTTTTTTTACAGCAAGCTGAAGGGCATATCCATCGCGCAGATTAACCGTCCTGTTCGGTGTTCCGAAAACGTTCAGGGCAATCGTCTGCAGAGACAGAACGCCATCAATATCAAAAACAAATGCTTTTATCCGGGTCAGGGCTTGCTTGAAATTATTCATTTATGTTCTTTTTTTGAAATCTCATGATTGATCCTGTTACTTCCCTGTAAATATTTTGCAGATCAGGTGAGAAAGATAATAATTTAATATGACTTTTGATAGTGCCCTGATCAGACCTGACAGCCGGTCCTGTCTGGGAGTTTTCGGGCCCGTTCGTTACAGCTTTCAGGATTGTCTCATTGAGAAGCGGAACGAGTACCTCAAACTGAAATCCTGCCATGGAGGCAATCGCTTTGCCAGAAACGAGCATGTGGTTTACAAAGTTATTCACAAAAACAGCCGACAGGTGAAGAAGCCTCCTGCCCTCCGCATCGGCAAAATAAGCCTTTGCCCCCAATGACTCAACAAGTCCGCACAAGAGGGTAATTGTATCCTTATCGCTTCCCTCAATGAAAAACGGAATCTTGCTGAATTCGATGTTCCTTCCTGCCGAAAAAGTCTGAAGCGGATAAATTACTCCAACATGCCTGTATTTCTGATGAAACACATCAAGGCCCACGCTTCCGGCCATGTGTGCTACAACTGTTTTTTCGTTGCATTTAATGCCGGCAGCAACCGATTCTATCTTATCATCGGGTACTGCGATCAATATCAGATCAGTGTCTTCCTTAAATTCAGTATCCAACGACCATGATGCATTGCAGGATTCAGCCAGGCGTCGGCAGCTATCCTCAGTTTCAGCTACGATATTTATTATCCTGTGACCAGAATTAAAAAGCTCCGAACAAAATGCCCCGGCAACTTTACCGGCTCCGATGAATGATATTCCTGTTTTTTTCATGTAAAAATAAATTTATATACTTCTGAAGATTAAGTGATTCACATGGAACCCACATGAGTTTTATTTCCATGCTTGTTTGTGATCTTGTATCATGTGGGTTCATACTTGTGATTTTTTAAAAGTTTGACTGCCGTCTGTCCACAGGGTAGTGAACCAAATATGATTGAACACGGTAATATTCATTCATGCTGGTGTTCCTGGTCATTCATACGGATTTCATGAGTCCTGAATTTATATTTTATTGAAATGATGCCTCCCGGGCCTGTCGGACCGGTAATTAATATGCCTTACGGTGTTGTGAACAATTATTTATGGATTCAGCACATGCGGGATTCATCAGATATCTGACAGACACGAAATGATTGAAAAAAATGAAGGTGTCCTTGTGAGACACCCTCTTATGATCATGTAATGCATTTCAAGCCTGTGCAGTCGGCCCCCCGAATGTAAGAGGAAGAACCGGGGCCGACCCCTTGACTTCCTTGATTATTCCATGCACGGATTCATACTTGGATATATTGTCCTGAAGAGCGGCAACCAGCCGTTTTGCATGTTCGGGGGTCAGAATGATCCTCGATTTAACCTGTGCCTTGGGTATTCCCGGCATTATCCTTACAAAATCCACAACAAACTCTGAAGAAGAATGAGTAATTACTGCGAGATTTGAATATATCCCCTGGGCTGTTTCTTCATTCAACTCAATGTTGATCTGATTAGGGTTCTTCTGATCTGACATAAGCTGTTTTTTGGTTATTATTTGCCTGGTTCTGCTTCAGTTGCAACAGGAACATTGCCAGTAAAGCTTTCATATTCCTCGAGCGATCCTACGATTATGCTGTTGTATTCACGCTGACCGGTTCCTGCAGGTATCAGATGTCCGACTATCACATTCTCCTTAAGGCCTTCAAGCTTATCTACCTTTCCGAGAATTGCAGCCTCATTCAATACTTTTGTAGTTTCCTGGAAAGATGCTGCAGAGAAGAAACTGTTTGTCTGAAGCGCAGCCCTGGTAATACCCTGCAATACCTGGTTGGATGTGGCAGGAACTGCATCCCGTGCCTCAACAGTCTTCAGGTCACGGCGTTTAAGCATTGAATTCTCGTCCCTCAGTTTGCGGGCAGTAACAATCATACCGGGCCTCAGGGTCTGGGAATCACCTGAATCTACAATATACTTTTTCCCGTAGATCCAGTCATTCTCATCCATGAAGTCGAGTTTGTCAATCACCTGGCGTTCAAGGAATTTAGTGTCACCCGGATCAACAATCTCAACCTTCCGCATCATTTGCCTGACAATGATCTCGAAATGTTTGTCATTTATCTTAACACCCTGCAGGCGATATACCTCCTGTATCTCATTAACTATATATTCCTGAACCTTGGTTGGCCCCTTGATTGCAAGAATGTCGGATGGAGTTATCGCACCGTCGGAAAGAGGTATGCCAGCCTTCACATAATCATTCTCCTGAACCAGTATCTGTTTTGATAGGGGAACCAGGTATTTTTTAATTTCATCGGTTTTTGATTTGATGGAAATCTCCCTGTTGCCTCTCTTAATCTTCCCGAAAGTAACCTCACCGTCAATTTCTGAAACAATGGCCGGGTTGGAAGGATTACGTGCCTCAAATAATTCTGTCACCCTGGGTAATCCGCCTGTAATGTCGCCTGATTTACCAACTGCCCTTGGGATCTTTGCTAGCACTTCGCCAGCTTCGACCATCCTGTTCGTTTCAACAATAAGATGGGCGCCTACGGGAAGGTTATATACCCTGGGTTCCTGACTATTCACGCTTGTTATCCTGATTGCAGGGTTCTTGGTTTTATCCCTGCTTTCGATGATTACTTTTTCCTTGAAGCCTGTCTGCTCGTCCGATTCCTCCCGGAACGTTACCCCTTCAATCAGATAATCATAGTCTATTTTTCCTGCAACCTCGGCAATAATTACAGCATTGAAAGGATCCCACTCGCAGATGAGTTTCCCTTTTTCCACTTCCTCTCCGGGTTTGATGTAAAGTCTTGAACCATAAGGAACGGTATGGGTTGTAAGTGCAATTCCTGTTTTCTTGTCAATTATCCTGAGTTCTGCGAGCCTTCCGATAACAATGTCGATTTCGCCTTTTTCAGTATCCTTTTTCGGTACGGTTCTCAGCTCATCGATCTCGGCAATTCCGCTATAGCGGGCTACAAGCCGCGATTCAGTGGTTATGTTTGACGCCGTTCCGCCAACGTGGAAAGTACGAAGTGTAAGCTGGGTGCCGGGTTCGCCTATACTCTGGGCAGCGATAACTCCCACCGCCTCGCCTTTCTGGACCATCCTTCCTGTAGCCAGGTTCCTTCCATAACATTTTGCACATACCCCTCTCTTCGATTCGCAAGTCAGCACTGAACGTATCTCCACCTGTTCGATTGGAGAATCTTCAATTTTCTTTGCCAGCTCCTCTGTAAGTTCCTGGCCTGATTCTACAATGAGCTCACCTGTAAGCGGGTGATATACATTATGTACGGTTGTACGGCCCAGTATCCTTTCATAGAGCGATTCGACGATCTCTTCATTTTTCTTTATTGCAACTGCAACAAGACCTCTCAATGTTCCGCAGTCCTCCTCATTGATGATCACATCCTGGGAAACATCCACGAGGCGTCTGGTAAGGTATCCTGCATCAGCTGTTTTGAGCGCGGTATCAGCCAGCCCCTTACGTGCCCCATGTGTTGATATAAAGTATTCAAGAACGGAAAGTCCTTCCTTAAAATTCGAAAGGATCGGGTTTTCAATGATCTCCGAACCTGTCGCTCCCGACTTCTGCGGTTTCGCCATGAGCCCCCTCATCCCCGACAACTGGCGTATCTGTTCCTTTGAGCCCCTTGCCCCCGAATCGAGCATCATGTACACTGAATTAAAGCCCTGCTTATCGGCAGAGAGCTGTTTCATCAGCGACTGGGTAAGCCTTGCATTAACATGTGTCCAGATGTCAATTATCTGATTGTATCGCTCATTATTGGTAATAAATCCCATATTATGGTTATTCAATACCTCCTCAACCTGCTCATAACCTTCGGTAACGAACTTTGTCTTTTCCTCGGGTATAATCACATCATCAAGGTTGAAAGAGAGACCTCCCTTGAATGCTGAATAAAATCCAAGATTCTTGATCGCATCAAGGAACGCGGCAGTTTTTGCCGTTCCGGCAAGCTTGAGTACATGCCCGATAATATCCCTCAGAGATTTCTTTGTCAGGATCTCATTAATATATCCCACTTCCTCAGGTACATACTGATTGAATATCACCCTGCCGACCGTGGTTTCAATCAGATGGTTCACAAGTTTGTCATCAACCCTGTCGTTGACCTTCACTTTAATAAAGGCATGAAGATCAACCTTGCCTTCGTTATATGCTATATTGACTTCTTCAGGTGAGTAGAAAATTAGCCCTTCACCCTTAACTTTCTCAGTTGCCGTGCTTCTTTTTCCCTTAGTGATGTAATAAAGGCCCAGAACCATGTCTTGTGAAGGAACCGTTATCGGGGCCCCATTTGCAGGATTCAGTATGTTGTGCGAGGCGAGCATCAGCATCTGTGCTTCTAGGATGGCACCATTTCCCAGGGGAAGATGAACTGCCATCTGGTCGCCATCAAAGTCGGCATTGAATGCCGTACACACCAGGGGATGCAGCTGTATTGCCTTTCCTTCGATAAGCTTTGGCTGGAACGCCTGGATGCCGAGCCTGTGCAGGGTTGGAGCACGGTTCAGAAGTACGGGGTGACCCTTAAGTACATTTTCCAGTATGTCCCATACAACCGGATCCTTTCTGTCAACAATCTTTTTTGCAGATTTAACAGTTTTTACAATCCCGCGCTCGATCAGTTTCCTGATTATAAAAGGCTTGTAGAGTTCTGCCGCCATATCTTTCGGAAGGCCGCATTCATGAAGATCCAGCTCCGGACCAACAACTATAACCGAACGTGCTGAATAATCCACCCTCTTTCCCAGCAGGTTCTGGCGAAAACGTCCTTGTTTGCCTTTCAGGCTGTCGCTAAGCGATTTCAGCGGACGGTTGGCATCGGTTTTTACCGCATTTGCTTTCCGCGAATTGTCAAAAAGAGAATCAACAGCCTCCTGAAGCATTCTTTTTTCGTTGCGGAGGATCACTTCCGGTGCTTTAATCTCGATAAGTCTTTTCAGCCTGTTGTTGCGAATAATGACACGCCTGTAAAGATCGTTCAGATCGCTTGTGGCGAATCTCCCTCCGTCGAGGGGTACCAATGGACGCAATTCAGGAGGAATGACAGGAACCACCTTGATGATCATCCACTCCGGCTTGTTTACGTGTCGGGAATCCCTGAATGCTTCTACGACCTGGAGCCTTTTCAGTGCTTCATTCTTTCTCTGCTGTGAGGTTTCAGTGTTGGCCCTGTGACGAAGTGAATATGACAATTCATCTAGATCAATCCGGGTAAGCAGCTTGTACAATGCTTCCGCACCCATATCTGCCACGAACTTATCAGGATGATTGTCATCAAGATACTGATTTTCCTTGGGAAGGAATTCCGTTATTTCAAGATACTCTTCTTCCGTAAGGAAATCAAGGTATTTAACTCCGTCGGCTGCCTTTATGCCCGGGTTTATTACAACGTACCTTTCGTAATAGATTATTGAATCGAGTTTCTTTGTCGGAAGGCCCAGAAGATAACCGATCTTATTGGGCAGCGACCGGAAATACCATATGTGTGCAATTGGTACCACCAGCGAAATATGTCCCATTCTTTCGCGCCGGACCTTTTTCTCAGTTACTTCAACACCGCACCTGTCACAAACAATACCCTTATAGCGGATCCTTTTGTATTTGCCGCAATGGCATTCGTAATCCTTGACAGGTCCAAAAATCCTTTCGCAAAAAAGGCCATCGCGTTCCGGTTTATAGGTACGGTAATTGATAGTTTCAGGTTTCAGCACTTCTCCGCTTGACCTGTCGAGGATCTCTTCGGGAGAAGCAAGTCCTATTGATATTTTCGAGTAACTGGTTTTGGTTTTGTTATCTCTTCTGAATGACATATACCGAATTTTTTTAATCCAAACCTGTAATGAGTAAATAAATGATGTTTAATCAAGTATAACACTAAGTCCCAATCCTCTGAGTTCGTGCAGCAGCACGTTCAGCGACTCCGGAATACCCGGTTGAGGCAGTGGTTCTCCTTTTACAATAGATTCATAAGCTTTTGCCCTACCGATAACATCGTCTGATTTAATGGTAAGTATTTCCTGAAGGATGTGAGCTGCTCCAAAGGCTTCAAGGGCCCAGACTTCCATTTCACCAAACCTCTGGCCTCCGAACTGTGCCTTGCCGCCAAGGGGCTGCTGGGTAATAAGGGAGTAGGGACCAATGGATCGGGCATGCATCTTGTCGTCGACCATGTGTCCAAGTTTCATCATGTATATCACACCGACAGTTGCAGGCTGATCAAACCTTTCCCCTGTCCCTCCGTCATACAAATACGTTTTGCCATATTTGGGCAATCCGGCCTTCTCAGTGTACTCATTAATCTGATCGATGGTGGCGCCATCGAAGATTGGAGTTGAAAACTGAAGGCCTAGTTTCTGTCCGGCCCAGCCAAGGACCGTTTCATAAATCTGGCCGAGGTTCATCCTGGAAGGGACTCCAAGCGGATTGAGTACGATGTCGACAGGCGTGCCGTCTTCAAGGAACGGCATATCTTCCTGCCGTACGATCCTGGCAACAATTCCCTTGTTGCCATGACGACCTGCCATCTTGTCTCCCACTTTGATCTTGCGCTTCTTTGCTATGTAAACCTTTGCAAGCCTCACTATTCCTGCAGGCAGTTCATCGCCAATGGTAATGGTGTATTTTTTGCGCTTGTAAATCCCGTCAATCTCCTTGAACTTGATGATGTAATTATGAAGAAGCTGCTTTATGCTGTCATTCTTCTTCTTGTCCGTAGTCCATTTATTGGGATTGATATTCAGGTAATCAACTTCCTGAAGCTGCTTCAGGGTAAACTTGGTACCTTTGGGAATAACGTCAACGTTGAGATAATCCTTTACGCCCTGTGAGGTTTTCCCGTTCACAAGAATGAACAGCTTATCCACCAGCCTTTCCTTTAATTCATGGGAGCTGCGGTTGAATTCAGCTTCTATCTTGTCGAGCAGGGGTTTTTCGCCAGTCTTGGCTTTTCTGTCCTTTATTGCCCTGGTAAACAGTTTCTTGTCAATTACCACTCCCTCAAGTGAAGGGCCTGCCTTCAGTGAGGCGTCCTTGACATCTCCGGCCTTGTCGCCGAATATGGCACGCAGGAGTTTCTCTTCGGGTGAAGGATCAGATTCTCCCTTGGGAGTGATCTTTCCTATAAGAATGTCCCCCGGCAGGATATGGGCTCCGATCCTGATCAGGCCGTTTTCGTCGAGGTTTTTTGTTGCTTCCTCGCTTACGTTCGGTATGTCTGATGTCAGCTCCTCAAGGCCGCGCTTGGTGTCACGGACTTCGAGAAGATATTCGTCAATATGCACCGAAGTAAACATTTCCTCATGGACCACTTTCTCGGATATGACAATGGCGTCTTCAAAATTGTAGCCCTTCCAGGGCATAAATGCCACCTTGAGATTTCTCCCCAGTGCCAGTTCCCCATTCTTTGTGCCAAAGCCTTCGGTAAGAACCTGCCCTGTTGTAACCCTTTCACCTTTTCTGACGACGGGAACAAGGTTAATGCATGTATTTTGATTTGTTTTCTTGTATTTAGGAAGAATGTAACGTTTGATGTCATCATCAAATGTTACAAATTTTTCCTCATCCGTCCGGGTATAGCGTATCACTATCTCGTTTGCGTCCACATACTCCACGACACCGTCGCCCTCAGCCACAAAAAGTATCCTGCTGTCCTTTATCACCTTTCCTTCAAGGCCTGTTCCAACAATGGGAGACTCAGGATTTATGAGGGGTACTGCCTGGCGCATCATGTTTGATCCCATAAGGGCCCTGTTGGCGTCATCATGTTCAAGAAAAGGAATAAGTGAAGCGGCAATTGAGGCGATCTGGTTGGGGGCAACGTCCATAAGGTCAACCTTTGTAACATCCTCAAAAGGATAATCGGCCTCATACCTGCATTTTGCCCTCGGGTTCTCAAATTGGCCATTCTTGAGCAACGGCGCATTTGCCTGGGCAATCATTTTTTCCTCCTCTTCTTCTGCACTCAGCCATACTATTCCTTCCGGGCTGAAATCGACCCTGGCGTCCTTAACCTTAAGATAGGGAGTTTCAATAAACCCGAGATCGTTGATCTTGGCATAAACACACAAAGAGGAAATAAGGCCGATATTGGGTCCTTCAGGTGTCTCTATCGGACACAGACGCCCATAATGTGTATAATGAACGTCCCTTACCTCAAATCCGGCACGATCACGGGAAAGGCCGCCCGGACCCAGCGCCGACATCCTCCGCTTATGCGTCATTTCAGCAAGCGGATTGGTCTGATCCATAAACTGTGAAAGCTGATTGGTCCCAAAAAAGGAATTGATCACTGAGGACAGGGTTTTTGCATTAATAAGATCGACAGGAGTAAAGACTTCATTGTCGCGAACGTTCATCCTCTCCCTTATGGTCCGTGCCATTCTTGCGAGACCAACGCCGAACTGTGCATAAAGCTGTTCGCCGACGGTTCTGACCCTCCTGTTACTAAGATGATCTATATCATCTATATCTGTCTTTGAGTTGATCAGTTCAATCAGGTATTCTATTATTTTAATGATATCTTCCTTGGTCAGGACCTTTAAACTCATTTCAGTGTCAAGGCCAAGCTTGGTGTTTATTCTGTAACGGCCAACTTCACCCAGGTCATAACGCTTGTCGGAGAAAAAGAGCTTTTCAATTACATCCCGGGCCGTTGCCTCATCTGGCGGCTCGGCATTCCTGAGCTGACGGTAAATGTAAATTACCGCTTCTTTTTCAGAATTGCAGGGATCCTTCTGAAGTGTATTGTAAATTATGGCGAAGTCCGAAAGGCTCGTATCATCCCTGTGAAGAAGGATGGCCTTGGCTCCGGAGTCAACTATCATGTCCACATGGTCCGCTTCAATGACAGTTTCACGGTCGAGGATAACCTCATTTCTTTCGATGGTTACCACTTCCCCGGTATCCTCATCAACAAAGTCCTCCGTCCAGGTTTTAAGAACCCTTGCAGCAAGTTTGCGGCCAACAAGTTTCTTGATATTTGTTTTCGACACCTTGTGTTCTTCAGCCAGGTTGAAGATTTCAAGGATCTCCTTGTCGCTTTCAAAGCCAATTGCCCTTAAAAGAGTGGTAACGGGAAGTTTTTTCTTCCTGTCGATATAGGCATACATCACATTGTTGATGTCAGTGGCAAATTCAATCCATGATCCCTTGAAAGGAATGATCCTGGCGGAGTATAATTTTGTGCCGTTGGCGTGCACGCTTTGTCCGAAAAAAACACCTGGCGAACGGTGAAGCTGGGATACAACCACCCTTTCTGCACCGTTAATGACAAATGTTCCTCTTTCAGTCATGTATGGAACTGTTCCGAGGTAAACATCCTGAATAACGGTATCAAAATCCTCGTGTTCGGGATCAGTGCAGTAAAGTTTGAGCTTTGCTTTAAGAGGGACACTGAATGTCAGGCCCCGTTCAATACATTCTTCAATTGTATAACGTGGAGGATCGATGTAATAATCCAGAAATTCAAGTACGAAATTGTTTCGAGTGTCGGTTATCGGGAAATTCTCTGTAAAGACCTTGAAGAGTCCTTCTTTTTTTCTGTTTTCGGGAGTGGTTCCGAGCTGGAAGAACTCACCGAATGATTTTAACTGAACTTCCAGAAAATCAGGGTAATCCAATTGATTTTTCCTGGAAGCAAAACTAATTCTTTCAGTATTTTTTGAGGACATTTAAAAAAGGATTAAGTGAACTTATAATTTAAAGAACGTAAAGGTCTGGTCCCGAAAATGTCCGGGACCAAACCTACAGACCCTTAAACAGGTATGACTTATTTAAGTTCAACTTCAGCTCCTGCGTCTACCAATTGACCTTTAATAGCTTCTGCTTCTTCTTTCGAAACACCTTCCTTGACGGGTGAGGGAGCAGCATCGACAACTGCCTTGGCTTCTTTCAGACCGAGGCCGGTAATATCCTTCACCAGTTTAACAATTTGTAATTTCTGTCCGCCCGGAGACTTGAGGATAACGTCGAATGTGGATTTTTCCTCAGCCTTGGGTGCGTCATTGCTGGCAGCAGGGCCGGCTACTGCAACAGCTGCAGCAGCGGGTTCAATACCATATTCTTCTTTCAGTATCTTTGCCAGTTCATTTACTTCCTTAACAGAAAGGTTAACCAGTTCCTCTGCAAATTTCTTAAGATCTGCCATTTTATAGAATTTTAATTGTTTGACTTTTTTTTACTCTTGTTTCTTTGAAAGTGTTTCAAGAACACCATGGATTTTATTTCCGCCTGACTGCAAGGCTGATATTACATTCCTGGCCGGGGACTGAAGGAGGAGAATAATGTCTCCGATCAGTTCTTCCCTTGTTTTCACGGAGACAAGTGCATCAAGCATGTTATCTCCGATATAAATAGATTCCTGGACGTAAGCTCCCTTAAGGACAGGCTTGTCATGCTTCTTCCTGAATTCCTTTATCAGTTTGGCCGGCATATTACCGGTTTGGGAAAACATGACGGACGTGGTACCTTTCAGAACCGGATACAGTTCTTCAAAGTTACCCTCAGACATTTCAAGCGCTCTTTTAAGCAGTGTGTTTTTGACAACGACAAGCTTGACATCGTTTTCAAAACATTTTCTTCTCAGATCGCTTGTATCAGCGGCATCAAGCTGGGCAGTATCAGTCAGGTAAAAGTGGCTGTACTCTTTCAGTCTTTCCGCAAGGCTGTCTATTATAGCGGTTTTCTCTTCGCGTCTCATAATTTTTCGAGTTAATACATAATGAACTAATCATCAAGACCTTTGGGGTCAATTTTTATACCAGGGCTCATAGTGCTTGAAAGGAACAGGCTACGTATGTAGGTTCCTTTGGCAGCCGCGGGTTTAAGTTTGTTTACCGTATGGATAAACTCCCTGGCATTTTCGACGATTTTCTGTGCCTCGAAAGAGACCTTTCCTATGGAGGTATGAATGATTCCGGTTTTGTCGACCTTGAAATCAATCTTTCCCTGTTTTACTTCCTTAACAGCCTTGCCAATTTCCATTGTAACTGTTCCACTTTTGGGATTTGGCATCAGTCCGCGCGGACCGAGGATCCTGCCTAACTGACCTACTTTACCCATTACGGACGGCATGGTTATTATAACATCAATATCGGTCCAGCCACCTTTTATTTTCTCAATAAAATCATCAAGGCCGACGTAATCGGCACCTGCTTCCTTTGCTTCCGCCTCCTTATCGGGAGTACAGAGGACCAGTACACGGGTTTGCTTGCCCGTACCATGAGGAAGGGAAACCACGCCGCGTACCATTTGATTGGATTTTCTTGGATCGATACCTAACCTTACGTCCAGATCGACTGATGCATCGAACCTGGTTTTGGTGATCTCCTTAACCAGCGAGGATGCTTCTGTCAACGTATAAAGCTTATTCCTGTCCAGTTTTTCCAGGGCAAGCTTCTGGTTTTTGGTAAGTTTAGTCATTTCTTCTGATTGATTAATTAATTGCCGGGACTCACTTAATGCTTATCCCCATACTTCTGGCGGTGCCACTGACCATCTTTATGGCTGACTCGAGTGTGAAACAGTTCAAGTCTTCCATTTTTTCCTGTGCAATCGCCCTTACCTGGTCCCTTGTCACTGATGCAATCTTCTCCCTGTTGGGTTCCTTGGAACCTTTCTTGGATTTGGCCACATCAAGAAGCTGAACAGCTACCGGTGGTGTCTTGGTTACGAAATCAAACGATTTGTCAGTATATACTGTAATGACTACCGGTATAACCTTTCCAGCCTTATCCTGGGTCCTGGCATTGAATTGCTTGCAGAAATCCATGATATTGACTCCTTTGGAACCCAGAGCAGGGCCCACAGGAGGAGATGGATTGGCTGCTCCGCCACGAATCTGTAACTTAATAATTCCAGCAACTTCTTTTGCCATAATTTTAAATTTGCGTGTTTATTGCGAGAGCCTGACGGTTACTCAGGAAGCATTATATTGTTATTATAACCGTCAATATCTTCAATTAATTTTCTTTTTCAACCTGCATAAAACTTAGTTCAAGAGGTGTTTTCCTGCCAAAAATCTTAACCATCACCTTGAGTTTTTTCTTTTCTTCATTCACCTCTTCGATAATCCCTGTAAAACTGTTGAAGGGTCCGTCGATAACTTTCACCGATTCTCCCACGAAGAAGGGGATTGTGAGTTCCTCATCACTGGCGTTAAGTTCATCAACTTTTCCCAGGATCCTGTTGATTTCGGGTTTCCTGAGAGGAACAGGCTCTCCATCCTGCGAACCCAGAAATCCCAGGACATTGGGAATATTTCTCAAGAGATGTGGTATTTCACCTACGAGGACCGCTTCGACCAGGACATAACCCGGGAAAAATGTTCTTTCCTTGCTTATTTTTTTCCCCGATCGTATCTGGTATACTTTCTCTGTAGGGATAAGTACCTGAGAAACATATTCTTCAAGTTTGAGACGGGCAACCTCATTGTCGATGTATTCCTTCACCTTCTTTTCCTTCCCTCCAATAGCCCGAAGCACATACCACTTCTTAATATTCTCGCTCATCGGAACTGATCTCCTGCTTAAAATAACAAACTGTATATAAATTCCATAATACGACTGAAGCTGAAATCCATGGCTGCAACAATGAGTGAAATGATAAGGGTTGCAACAAGTACGAGGACTCCGCTGTTCTGAAGTTCGGTCCATGTGGGCCATGTGACCTTATGAATAAGCTCCGTATAAGATTCCCTGAAATATCCTTTGATGTCCATAGTTTAAGGGTCCTGTATTTTTGCACGGGAGGAGAGACTCGAACTCCCGACACCTGGTTTTGGAGACCAGTGCTCTACCAACTGAGCTACACCCGTTTAAAAAGTTCAGATTTCAATAAATTTCCCGAAAGCGGAAAATATATTACTCAGATTATATATTCTCCGGTTTTTACTCAAGAATTTCAGTTACAGCTCCGGCTCCGACTGTTCTGCCTCCTTCACGGATTGCAAAACGCAGTCCGACATTGATTGCGACCGGATAAATCAGCTCCACGGTAATTGTGACGTTATCGCCCGGCATAACCATTTCCCTTCCTTCAGGAAGTGTTATTTCGCCTGTGATATCAAGCGTCCTGATATAAAACTGCGGACGGTATTTGTTATGAAAAGGTGTATGACGTCCGCCTTCCTCTTTTTTAAGAACATAGATTTCGGACTTGAACTTGGTATGCGGTGTTATTGAGCCCGGTTTTGCAAGAACCATTCCCCTTTTGATTTCTTTCTTATCCACGCCCCTGAGGAGCAGGCCGACATTATCTCCGGCTTCTCCCTTGTCGAGTATCTTGCGGAACATTTCCACACCGGTACATACGGTTTTGCGTTTTTCCACGCCGAGTCCGATCATTTCGAGTTCATCACCTGTAAGGACAACTCCCGTCTCGATACGGCCCGTTGCCACTGTACCACGGCCGGTAATTGAGAATACGTCTTCCACCGGCATCAGGAATGGTTTCTGATTATCACGGGGGGGAACGGGAATATATGAATCAACAGCATCCATGAGTTCCATTACCTTATCTTCCCATTTTGGCTCTCCATGCATTGCTCCCAGGGCCGATCCGCGGATAACCGGAACATTGTCGCCGTCGAACTTGTAAAAATTAAGCAGGTCGCGCACCTCCATCTCAACAAGGTCAAGCAGTTCCTCATCGTCAACCATATCAACCTTATTCATAAAAACGAGAACCTTGGGCACATTTACCTGGCGGGCGAGCAGGATGTGCTCACGGGTCTGTGGCATCGGACCGTCAGTTGCTGCAACGACGAGGATCGCACCATCCATCTGGGCAGCACCTGTAACCATGTTCTTGATATAGTCGGCGTGACCAGGGCAGTCAACATGCGCATAGTGACGGTTTGCTGTCTGGTACTCAACATGAGATGTATTGATGGTAATACCCCTTTCCTTTTCCTCGGGTGCATTATCAATCGAGTCAAAATCCCTGATTTCCGAGAGACCTTTTTTATGAAGAACCATTGTGATCGCCGCAGTCAGGGTGGTTTTGCCATGGTCAATATGACCAATTGTACCAATATTCACATGCGGTTTCGACCTGTCAAATTTTTCCTTTGCCATAACTTCAAGCTTATTAAATTTAGTTTATTACATTCAGATTTAAATCATTATCAAGTTGAGCCGGAGAGGGGAATTGAACCCCTGACCCCTTCCTTACCAAGGAAGTGCTCTACCCCTGAGCTACTCTGGCATCAAAAAGTGAGCGGGAGACGGAGCTCGAATCCGCGACCCTTAGCTTGGAAGGCTAATGCTCTACCAACTGAGCTACTCCCGCGTAATATCATCTGTGAGGGCCTGTAAATAATACCTTAAAACGGTAAAGGATACAGGTAAAAAACTGTTTAAGTGGGGAGAGCAGGATTCGAACCTACGAAGGCATTCGCCAGCAGATTTACAGTCTGCCCCAGTTGGCCGCTTTGGTATCTCCCCCTTGAAGCAGAGTTTTTTCCCAAGACATACATTTACCACTCTTTCAAGAGCCGATGAAGGGATTCGAACCCCCGACCTGCAGATTACAAATCAGCTGCTCTGACCAACTGAGCTACATCGGCAATTTAAAGAACGTCCCGACTCTGTCAAATGGGCACAAAATACCCCTGAAAAATCGGTCTGCAAATGTATGAATTAAAAATTCATTTAACAAAATAATACGGATTATTTTTGTCAGATACCACCCTACTCTCCTCTCTTCTTCTGTTTATATTTGGTAATCTGGCGTTTGAGAGCATCAATGGCCTGGTCGGTCGCCTCTTCGAATGTTCTGCTCTGCTTTTTAGCAAACAAAGGTCCTCCTTTCAATTCCAGCCTTATTTCGCTGATCTTGTTTTCGCGTTCCTGATCCTTATCAAGCCTCAGAAATACTTCGGCATTTACGATACTGTCTCCTATAAGAGTCAGCTTTTCAAGCTTCTGGTTCACAAAATCAATTAGCCTTTTGTCGGCATCAAACCTCACTGAGTGAATCTGAACGTTCATAGTGGTACCTCCTGTTTTGTTGATTAATACTAAGCTCTGGGATGAGCCTGCTTGTATATTTTTTTTAGCTGTTCAAATGAATTGTGTGTGTAAACCTGGGTTGCTGAAAGATTTGCATGGCCCAGGAATTCCTTGATGGAATTAAGGTCAGCACCCTTGTTAAGCATGTGAGTCGCAAACGTATGCCTCAAGACATGAGGACTTTTTCTGTCAACGGTCGTAACCAATGATAAATACCTCCTTACAATATTGTAAACATACTTTTCATACATTTTGTTGCCCTTGTTGCTTAAAAAAAACCAGCCGGATTCAGTCCCGGGAAAGCTTTCATCCCTTGCTCTTATATAATCCTTAAGCCTGCCCTTAAACTGACCCAGGAGAGGTATAATACGCTGCTTGTTCCTTTTGCCCGTAACCCTTACGGTGCCTTCATCCAGGTCAATGTCATTATTCCTTAATCCGGTCAGTTCCGCCCTCCGCATCCCTGTCAGGTAAAGCATCTCAATAATGGTCCTGTTCCTGATTCCAATGAAATCGTTTTTAAAATCAATGCCGTCAAGCAGCAGGTCCAGGGCCTCTTCTTCAACAAAAACCGGAAGGCTCTTTTCTGCTTTTGGCAGAACAACTTTTTCAAATGGGTCATGACTAACGATGCCGTTTCTCCTGAGATACCTGAAAAATGCGCGGAGTGAAGAAATTTTCCTATGGATGCTCCGCGATGAATATTCTGACTCTGCCAGGCTCACTATCCAGGATCTGATATCATGGGATGTTGTCCCGGCAGGATCCGAATGGATGGCCTGTTCTGACAGAAACCTGTGAAACTGATTTAAATCATTCAGATATGATGTTACGGTAAGCGGAGAATAACGCTTTTCAATCTGAAGATACTGCAAGAATGATTCCTTATGATCCATAAAGGAACCGCCTTATCGGTTTGGATATATTACGTAAAGATGGAACGGAAACTAATCTTCCCTTTCCTGCATTTTCTGAACATATCTTGCCTTCTTGATTTCTTCCCTCCGGCGAACTGAAGGCTTAATAAACGCCTGGCGTGCACGTAATTCACGGATAACGCCTGTCTTTTCGAATTTCCTCTTGAACTTCTTTAAAGCTCTTTCAATATTTTCGCCTTCTTTTAATGGTACAATAATCATAGTTTAATTTTCTGGTTTCAAATGAGGCGCAAAGGTAGATACTGAAAAAGTTTTTTCAAAATATTTCCTTTAATTATTTTCTCATTCTTAACTGTATTATTGAATATTACATCGGATGAACATAAACAATGTTATCTACGGATGTAATAAAGATAGGCAAAACCCCGGTCTCTTCCAAAAAATATGAGGCTAATTATTGATAAAACCGGGCTTTTTTAAACCAATCTGCCAAAACGAGGGCGGAAAGCAGTCCAGGCGAATCTCCTGGTCACTTCATGGCTGTCCCGAATAATCTATGTAGGGTTTAATCTTCTGCAGTGTTTCCCTGGTGAGTATATTATTGTGATACAGGTCCTCAATGTCTTTTATGAACCCTTCCAGTTTCCTGTATTTGATTATGGCCTGCACTTCTTCCTTCCTGAAATACGGGTGTCTGATCATTTCCCGGTAATCAGCGGCATTTATTTTTATCTTTCTTATTTTTAACGTGTCGGCATATAATCTTGAAGATATTTTCACGAAAGTCTCCTCCGGTAGCCCATATATCTCTTTCAGCTGATTTACCGACCAGAAGCCCCCGAGCAAGTTTCTGTACCTGATAATCCGCATCGAAAGCACCGGCCCGATCCCGGGTAACGTGACCAGGGCTGATGAGTCGCTTGTGTTGATATCAAGCAGGGGGATTTTCCTGTTGAACTTTCGTTCATCACCGGTTTTTTTCACAGGGCTTTGCTGTTCAGCCATTAGGACCGGGTCAGCAGCAGGATTTTTTATATCAAGGGCCATCATTTCAATTGAAACAGTATGTTTGGGTATGGCCAGTCTGAAAAGTGAGATCAGTATTACAATAATCAATAAAATAAAACTAGCCCTTCGTTCCCGCCGGGTATAACCGAACCAGCTCCGGACAAATTCCCTGAATGAATTCATGATTGCAGTTAAAGCAGCTCGACAATTGCAATTTAGAAAACTTCGCGGAATATTAAGCGTCTTCTGCTTACTTTATTTCAATAATCCATTAAAATGCATCAGAATGGGTATCCTATGCCAAGGACAAAGGTAAAGTCGTTCCTGAAATTGTATTTCCGGTTAGCCATGATCCAGTTTGGTCCACCGCGTATGGATGGATCGCGAAGTTTCATTCCCATGTCAAGCCTCCCAATAACGAATTTGAAGTCGAACCTCAGCCCCGTACCGGTACCCAGGGCAATATCATCGAGAAGATATTTGAACACAAACTTTGAACCTGGTCGGGATTCATCTTCATTATAGGTCCAGATATTTCCCGCATCAAGGAAAAGTGCTCCTTCCAGGATCCAAAACAGTTTAAACCTGTATTCCGCGTTCGCTTCAAGTTTAATATCGGCGGTCTGGTTCACGAAGCCCTTTTCCTGGTGGAGATATGAACCCGGCCCGAGTGATCTTGCCGGCCATGCTCTTATACCGTTCGCCCCGCCGCCGAAATATTGCCTCTCAAAAGGAAGCGCCTTTGAATTTCCGTATGGTATGCCTACCCCGAGAAATCCCCTGTAAACAATTGAGCTCGCCTCGTTCAGGATCACATTATACCTCAGGTCCATATCGGCTTTAACATATTGGGCAAAAGGCTGTCCGAAAATGTTGTAGCTCCCATCCTTTTTCTGCAGTCCGCTCATACTGCTTATCAACGCCAGCAGATTTCCCGATGTTTCGGCGTTCACCCTGAGGAACCAGTAATCCCTTGATTTCTGTATTTTCTGATTATTGAAAATAAAAGAGTAGTTGGATCCGAGTATCATCACATCCTTATAACTATAGGAAAGATAGGATGTAGTGTCAATCTTTGCCTTGAACTTTTCATCTATCCACAGCAGGTTGATGAGGTTCATCTGAAGCGGATTGACTATATGCGTCTTGTAGGGCCCTGCATTCCAGTTATAACCAAAAGATGCATTTGCCATGGTACGGGTATAGGAAGGCATCTTCTGATAATTGTAAGCAGCAACAACCGTTGTTGATGGACTGTATTTCTTAACAAAGCGTTCGGCTTTAAGCACCGGAAGGAGGAATTTGGGAAACCTCAGACTCGTTTCAACGCCATACTCCTGTGTGCTTTTTAGTTTTCTGACCGTGTCGCTCTGGGAAATGGCTTCATATGCCCCCTTCAGTTTAAGATTGAACAGTTCAGCGCCGTGAAATAGGTTCTTATGCTGATAGACCAGGTTAAGTGCTCCGCCAAGATCACCGGTAGTATTGGTTCCTTCAAGCTCGATCTTGTATGACTGCTGGTCGAGAAGCGTCAGCTGAATAAAACAGTTCAGGGCCAGTTCATCCCTCCCATCTTTAACCGTTCCTTCCTCCCTGAAAAAAATATTTACATGCCTGAAAGTTCTCAAAGCCATCAGATGGTTCTGCGTCTGTTCCGTATTGGTGACGTTATAGACAAATCCGGGTTTCAGGTATATTGCCTGGAGAATCAGGTCATATTTAAGATCGGATTTTTTCCGGGGTGTAACAAAGTAGTAATTTTTGTAAAGCATTGTATCCAGGCTCTGCTGATACGACTCACCTCCTTCGAGAACTTCCTTCGGTACAAAATCAGGGAAAATATAGATGTTTTTTATCCGGTAAACAGAGTGCGGAACATAAACCGGTTTCCCGGAGTCATCAAGACGGAGGTAATTCCTGATACCGTAATAGATGTTTACCTGCCTGTTGCCAATCGTACTGTCGACCCTGAAATAGATATTTTCGCTTGAAAACCCATAATAACCCCGATCTTTTATGAATCGTTCAAACCTTGTGCGCTCAGCCTGCAAAACGTCAACATCATAGGGTTTTCCCCGCTCTATAATACAGTTAACCGAATCAAAATTAAATAGTTTCCTGATAGTTGTATCGGAAAATTCATAATACAGGTTCCGGATGGTATATGGAGTTTTAAGATCCACATTATAGTAAACCTCCGATTTTCTTTTCACAACCCTGACACTGTCTTCAACACTGCTGTCGAAATATCCTTTGGAGGCAATATATGACCGGATCTGCTCCCGGCTTCTCTCTGTTGCGTCGGGATCATAGATAACCGGTTCTTCTCCGATGTTCCTCAGCCAGGCATGAGGCCACTTTTCCTTTTTGATATTGGACAGATTATATAAACCCAGGTGAAACCTGGCTCCGAATATCTTCTTGTTCGGCTTCTGCCTGATATAAGGTTGAAGCTCACTCTTTTTCAAACCATCCCTGGTAAGGGAAATATGGTTCTTGTCAAGAAGGGTCTGTCCTTCAGGAATATATTTTGTAGGATTGCAGGAATATATCGATAATAAGGTCAGGAATAATGGAAGAAGCGATCTTCCCGGGAATTTAGCATTATTATTTGAAGTCCTTTCTTTCAAAGTCTTATCCAAAGCATCAGGCAAATATACTTATTATAACAAATAAGACGGGCACGATCCCTTCATAATGAAATAACTCGCTATTTTTATGATGTATAAAATCTAAAATCATCTGGAATGATCAGCAAAAGCAAAATAAATTACATAAAATCATTGCGGACTAAAAAGGCCAGGATTGAGGAATCATCATATATCATTGAAGGGGACAAGCTTATTAAGGAATACATCATGTCGGGCAAAGTAATCAGGCTGCTTGTTGCAAAATCCGGGTTCATTGAATCGCTGACGGATGAGCAAAGGGCACTCATAGATGATATTGAAACGGTGAATGAACGGGGCCTGGAGAGAATAAGCTCCCTTTCTACCCCGCATAATGCCCTTGCGGTAGTACCCATCACAACCGTCAAAACTGATCCAGGCACGATCCTTGAAAAGCTATGTGCTGCCATTGATTGCATTCAGGATCCGGGTAACCTGGGAACAATAATACGTTCCGCCGCCTGGTTCGGCATTACGGACATTATCTGCTCCCCGGATTCCGTTGACAGTTACAATCCCAAGGTTATTCAGTCGGCCATGGGTGCACTCATGCATGTAAACGTGCACTACTGCAGGCTGGAAACCTTTCTCGGGGAAGCCGTCAGAAAAAATGTCCCCGTATATGGAGCACTGCTTGAGGGCAAGCCTGTTTACTCGATGAAACTCCGGAACACCGGAGTGATTCTTCTCGGCAATGAATCCAGGGGGATTTCAAACGAACTGCTGGAATTTGTTACAGAAAAAATGGCAATCCCGAGATTCGTGAGTTTCCGTTATGGGATCAATTCATTGAATGTCAGCATGGCCGCCACAGTGATTTTTTCGGAATTTGCCAGAAGGAGAGGCAGCAGGCAATGAATTTATAAAACAAACTGCAGGGCCAGACAAGTTTCAGTATCGCTATTCAAAATGGAACGACAGGATCCATATCTGTGACTTAACCTTCTCAATTGCATTTACAAACTGGGGATAGCCCGGCGCAGGATCGTGAACAATGACATCCCTCAATCCGTTGGACATTTTAATTTCAACTGAAAGCTTGAAATAGGGCAGGTAGAAATCAAGCCCTGCGCCAGCTTCATAATAAAGATCCGAACGCTTGAGCCTGAGATAAACCGCCTTTTCATCGTCATATTCTTTTTTACCGGCAAGATCGTAACGATAATTCAAACCTCCTATAACATAAGGTCTCACATTGTTAAGACGTTCACCCTTGTACTTGAATATCAGGGGAAATTCCAGGAATGAAGATTCAAGACGCTGACGCTCATTGTAGATCTCCATTTCAGGATTCCCGTTATTCGTTCCAGTACCTGATTTATTTTTATAATACCTGATGTTCCGTTGCCCGAATGATACTCCTGGCAGGAATCTCAGGTCAGCATGACTGTTTATGCGCAGGTTTGTCACAATCTGAATATTGATCCCGGGATTCAGTTTGCTGACCTCAGGATTCAGAAAATCTGGTGCTTTCAGACTGTCAGCAGGTGTAATATTAAAATCCATCAGGTTCATACCCAGAGTAAAACCAAAATGAAGCGGCTTTTCATCGTACCACGATTCATTTTTAGGTTTCTGCTTCTGGGGAAATGCATCAACCTGAAATATTAGCAATAATCCGGCAAGCAGGAAATAAAAATTTCTTCTGTTCAAAATTGCTGATCCTGGTTTTATATTGGCGCCAATTTATTAAACTCGATTACTTTTCAATTATTGTTTCTGAACCTTAAGTCCGGTATAAATACTTACAATGCCGAATGTCAGTTTCAGCTGCTTCAGATCTGACAGTCCGGCACTTTTCATTATTGCAAGGAATTGCTCGTTGTCAGGGAATTTCATTACTGATTCGTTCAGATACCTGTAAGCCCCTTTATCCTTTGAGAATAATTGCCCGAGGAATGGAAGCAGGTATCTGAAATACAAATTATAAATCCTTTTAAACAGGAATCCGCCGGGTTTTGAGAATTCAAGCACAATGAGCAATCCTCCCCTGCGAAGGACACGGTGCATTTCCTTCAGCCCTTCGAGAGGATCAGTGAAGTTCCTGACCCCGAAAGCCACCATTGCAACATCAAAGCTGTTATCGCTGAAACAGATGTTTTCCGAATCACACTTCATTAGTTCGATCAGGCCCGACAAACCCCGCCTGTCAATTTTTGCCTGCCCGATTTCCAGCATCCGTTCTGAAATATCAATTCCGGTTATTTTTTCCGGATTAAGCCTCGCCACGGCAATGGCAAGGTCGCAGGTACCGGTGGCGACATCAAGGATCCGGGAAAATGAGCCATGTTCCCTGATGATCACGGATACCCGTCTTCTCCAGTAGCGATCGATATTAAAGGACAGGAAATGATTCAGAAAATCATATCTCCACGCAATTGAATCGAACATCTTCCGGATGGCAGCAGTTTTATCCCCGGACACGGATTCGTCCTTTCTATGCAAGTGATCTTTCATTTTACATCCGGATGCAAATATATGCACAATTTGAATCAGGTCAGTTCATATTGTTCAGACTGCAACAGTCCGCATATTTGTGTTTTTTTATGTTATTTTTACATCGGAAATCAAATCACGCAGGATGAATGGAATTGTTATGGTAACCGGTGCCACTGCCGGTTTTGGGAGAGCAATTGCTGTCAGATTTGCATCGGAGGGTTACGGTGTGATCATTACCGGACGCCGGAAAGACCGGCTTGACGAACTTGAAAGGGAACTCACCCGTTCAGGAGCAAAAGTGCTGCCGCTCAATTTTGATGTAAGGAGTAAAACCGAGGTCGAACATGTTCTGAACCGTATTCCGGACGCCTGGAAGGAGGTCGGCATCCTGGTCAACAATGCCGGTCTTGCCGCAGGATTATCTCACATTGACCAGGGAGATACGGATGACTGGGAAAGGATGATAGATACAAACGTCAAGGGATTATTGTACGTCACCCGCACGATAGTACCTGTGATGATTGCCAGGGGCGGCGGGCATATTATAAATATTTCCTCAATAGCCGGAAGTGATATTTATGAGAACGGCAACGTTTACTGTGCAACAAAAAGTGCCGTCAATTCACTCTCCAGGGCGATGAGAATTGATTTGCTCGGGCATAACATCAAGGTCACCAACATTGCCCCGGGGATGGCAGAAACAGAATTCTCACTTGTCCGCTTCAAAGGCGACCGGGAAAAAGCTAAGGCGGTTTATAAAGGAGTTGATCCGCTTACAGCTGCAGATATAGCCGATATCGTTTATTTCTGTGCAACCCTGCCGGCACATGTATGTATAAATGATCTTACGGTAACTCCCACCCAGCAGGCAGGCTCAGGATTTGTATACAGGCGGGGATGACAGGACAGGACAGTTCATGCCGCAGGCAGGGATTAGCCGTCCGGCTGTCAAACCCTGGTACGGAGTATATTCAATACAGTTCAAAATAAAACGAAATCAAGTCCCGGGATTTAAGGGATAAAAAACAGGCAGCAGATCATGTATACAAAGGCATTTCTTTATGACTTCACCACGATGGTTTTCATGAAGATGGGGTGCAGCGAGGCTGATGCCGGCATCATTGCCGATGTTTTCCTTGCCGCCGAGTCGAGGGGGCATCCGTCTCACGGAATGATTAGGCTAAGGGATTATTTTGAGTTATGGAAAGCCGGAAGGATAAATATGAACCCTGATATAAGGATCGTTCATGAATCACCCAGTACCGCGGTGGTCAATGGTGATAACGCAGTTGGCATGATTCCGGCCAGGAGATCGATGGAGATTGCCATCGAAAAGGCCCGGGCAGCCGGTACAGGATGGGTAGCAACATTTAATTCCAATCATTTCGGGATTGCCGGGTATTATTCGATGATGGCCCTGAGCAGGGATATGATCGGCATCTGTCTTACCAATGCCAATCCTCTTGTTGCGCCTACCTTTTCGGTCAGCAGGCTTCTGGGCACCAATCCGATCGCGGTGGCTGTACCCGCGTTGCATCAGCCCCCCCTGATAGCCGATTTTGCCACAACCCCTGTTGCCAGGGGAAAACTTGCCATAGCTGAGAAAAAAGGAGAAAAGGTTGCATTTGGTTTTGTTCAGGATAAGGATGGTAATCCCTCGGATGATCCTGCAATACTAAAATCGGGAGGATCGATGCTCACTCTCGGAGGCGACAGGCTCCACGGCAGTCATAAGGGTTACTGCCTGTCGGCACTTGTCGATATTTTTTCCGCACTTCTGAGCGGAGCCAATTTTGGTCCGTTCGTCCCTCCCAGTGTGGCATACCTTCCTATCCTCGAGAAAAAAACAGGTGAGGGAACCGGACATTTTTTCGGAGCAATGAGGATCGATGCATTTCAGCCTGCAAATGCCTTCAAGGCGAAAATGGATGAATGGATAGCAACATTCAGGTCAGCCAAAACCGCTACAGGAGAGGAACGTGTCATCATTCCGGGAGATCCGGAAAGGGAAGCTGAGGAAAGGACCTCAAGGGAAGGCATTGCAATTGTTCCGGCTGTGAGAAATGATCTGAAGGCGATTGCGGCGGAGCTTGGACTTGAATTTGAGTAAAGTCTTCCTGTGAAGGCTCCCGTTCCGGCCAATTCCAATACTGGTGTAATGATCTGCCGGTCTTTAAAGGTAAAACCGGGGCTTAGGTAAAGGCATACTGCGCATCCATCCCCGCAACGGGGGAGAATAAGAATCCGGCAGTGTAATAAGTTGATCTTGTATTTCTTCATTTCCCGTTTCGGGGAATCGGGTCTTTCAAACTCTTATTGATTCATAAATCCCTGGTCATGGAGAACCTGTAATAGGACTTTTGAAAAATACACATTATCTTCCTTTTTATACCGGATATCGGTGAAGACCTGTGCCAGTGTTTCTTTTTTATTTTCCTCTATGAATTGCATGGAATCAGATCTGTTTTCCTTTTCACAGTATAATTTTTCGATTTCCTCGTCAGTATAATCCTTGTATGTTTCATTATGTATAACAGCTTCAAGGGGAAGCCTGTCAACCTGTTGAGGTTTTTCTGCAGGCCAACCGAGGGATATGCATGTTACTGGCACAACTCCTTTCGGCAGCCTGAGCACTTCGATGATTTTGTGTGCCATATAGGTTGTAGTGCCAAGATAGCATATGCCTAGTCCCCTGGCTTCTGCCGCGACACAAAGCGTCTGGGCAACCAGCAATGCATCAATGGCAGCCGTCATGAATGAGATGAAATTATCATAACCCGGGACCGCCTTTCTGAGCAGACACCATCTGTTAAACCTGTTGAAATCTGCGCAGAAAGTAAGCAACACGGGGGCTTCGGTTACCATTGCCTGATTGAAATGCAATGGTGCCAAAGCTTTTTTCAGGGACTCATCCCTGTTGATTATTATACTGTAGACCTGCATGTTACCCGTTGTTGATGAACGGCAGCCCGCCTTCAGCAGTTCTACGAGAAGATTGTCATCAACCGGTTCCAGACTGTATTTTCTGATGGTTCTGCGGTTCAGAAGTATATCCTGTATATCAGCCATAGACAATTAATTTGAAGATTATACACAAAGTAAGCAAATTCTGAAGGAAGCGGAAGAGCTTATGAAAAGGATTTTCTTATCTTAGCATGAACCATTGAATCAGGTTCAATCAAATCAAAACAACAATACTATGAGCAGACCAGTAACATTATTCACGGGCCAGTGGGCCGATTTGCCACTTGAAACTGTTTGTGCCAAGGCTGTTTCGTTCGGATATGACGGTCTTGAGCTTGCATGCTGGGGCGATCATTTTGAGGTTGACAAGGCTACAGACGAATATTGCATGAAAAAAAGGGAGTTGCTTGACAGACATCATTTAAAAGTGTTCTCAATATCAACACACCTTGTTGGTCAGGCAGTGGCAGACCGCATTGATGAGAGGCATAAAGGGATCCTTCCTGAACATGTTTGGGGCGACGGAGATCCTGAAGGAGTCCGTGAGCGGGCTGCCCGGGAAGTGATAAAAACGGGTGAAGCGGCAAAAAGGCTGGGAGTTTCTGTTGTTAATGGTTTCACAGGAAGCCCAATCTGGCATCTCTGCTACTCATTTCCGCCTGTTCCGGCGGCTATGATTGAAAACGGCTTCAGGGAATTTGCACGCCGGTGGAAACCCATCCTGGACGCATACCGCGAACTCGGTATCAGGTACGCCCTGGAAGTGCATCCGACCGAGATTGCATTCGATATTGCATCAGCAAGGAGAGCATTGGAAGCTGTTGATAACCACCCCGCCTTCGGGTTCAATTACGATCCGTCGCACTTCGGATACCAGGGAGTTGATTATGTGAAATTCATTTATGAATTCCGCGACAGGATATTTCATGTTCATGTAAAAGATGCCGGCTGGTCAGATACTCCCGCTGATGCGGGCGTTTTCGGGGGACATACAGAATTCGGAACCTTAGGAAGGTTCTGGGATTTCAGGAGTCCGGGACGCGGCAATATAAACTTCGAGGAAATTATCAGGGCACTGAACAGGATAGGTTACAAGGGGCCCTTGTCGGTTGAATGGGAAGACAGTGGTATGGACCGGGAACACGGCGCTGCTGAAGCATGCGAATTTGTTAAATCGATCGACTTTGCACCGTCAGACATTGCATTTGATTCAGCATTTGAAAAATAATGATCCTGCTCACCCGGTAATATTTAAACCATCCTTACCTGCAGATTGTATTATTGAAGCAAACTTTTTATAACCGTATAACATGGAAAAAATTAGATTGGGAATGATCGGCGGAGGTCCCGGTGCTTTTATAGGAGATGCTCACCGGAGAGCCTCGCGCATATGCAACGATTATGAACTTGTTGGCGGAGTATTCAGCTCCAACAGCGAAAAAAACACTCAATTTGCCGTAAATGAGGGTATTGATCTCTCAAGATGCTACAGTGGCGTTGAATCACTTATTGAAGCTGAAAAAGCCCTGCCTGCCAACAAAAGAATGGAAGCAGTTGCCATTGTGACTCCAAATGCGCTGCACTATTCCGCTGCCAGGATGCTTCTTGAGAACGGATTCCATATCGTGTGTGAAAAACCTATGACAATGACGGTAGAGGAAGCCCTTGAGCTCGAAGAGATTGTAAACCAGACCAAACTTACTTTTGCTCTGGCACACACCTATACAGGGTATCCCATGGTCCGCCAGATGCGCGACTTAATTTCCCAGGGCATACTGGGTACAATCCAGAGAATAGATGCACAGTATTACCAGGGATGGATCAATTCGTTCATTCACGGCACAGAAAGCAGGATAACAGGGGTTTGGAGACTAGACCCCCGGCATGCAGGGGTAAGCAGCTGTATGGGAGACATCGGAGTCCACGCATTTAACCTGATTGAATATACAACCGGCCTGGAAATAAGGGAAATACTTTCGGATCTGAGCAGGGTGAAGGATAATATCAAGCTCGATCTCGACGGAACAGTTCTGCTCCGGTTCGGCGGCTATCTCAAGGGTGTTATCAGGGCGAGCCAGGTATGCGGCGGCGAGGAAAACGGTATTACAATTGCAGTTTATGGATCCAGGGCAAGTCTCAAATGGGCACAGGAAAATCCGAACTATCTGTATATGCTGAGCGACACGGAACCGACCAGGGTCTTCAAACCTGCTCATGACTACAACGGAAAATTCGCGGAAATCAGCCATACAATGCCTCCGGGGCATCCTGAAGGAATCTACGAGGCTCTGGCAAATATTTACAGGGGTGCTGCCAAGTCAATCAGGGGTGAAGAATTCATTCCGGGAGAATTCCCCACGGTGCATGAGGGAGTTCGCGGAATGAAATTCATCCATGCGGTTGTTAACTCTGATGCCAACGGAAACGTATGGACAAAAGTGTAATGACGAGGAAACACTTTTCTGCAGCCAGTCAGAATCGCTTTGTATATACGTGGCAATATGGAGTTTTTCCGTTGTTGAAATAATAATTCTGATGGTATTCCTCGGCAGGGAAAAACTCTGTGGCTTTTGTCACTGCAGTAACAACTTTGATCCCTTTTCCTTTCAGAACAGCAATATTCCTTTCAGCTGCTTCCTTTTGTTCGTCGTTGAGATAGAATATTTCTGACCTGTACTGTTCACCAATGTCCGGCCCCTGCCTGCCGACCTGGGTCGGATCATGAATTTCCAGAAAAAGCTTCAGCAGTTTTTCATATGAAGTTTTGACCGGATCATAAATAACCTTAACAGCTTCAGCATGACCAGTCGTTCCCGTACAGACTTCCCTGTAGGAGGGATTCCTGACATGTCCACCCGTGTAACCGGATATAGCTGAATAAACACCTTCAGCCTTCTGCAGAAAATATTCCACTCCCCAGAAACATCCGCCCGCAAAAATTGCGGTGCCGTACCTTCCGGGTTGCAAATGGACAGGCACAAAATCGAGTGAAACGGAATTCACGCAGTGCCTTATATTCTTTGAGGTATTGTGTTCTCCTGTGAAAACATGACCCAAATGCGCCCCGCACGATGAGCATACAATTTCCGTCCTCCTGCCGTCGGGATCGGGAAACCTGTTCACGGCCCCCTTTATCTCATCGTCGAAACTGGGCCAGCCGCAGTCTGAGCGGAACTTGGATGATGAATAATAAAGAGCAGCCCCGCATCTTTTGCATATATAGGTTCCGTTTTCATAATGGTCGGTATACTCCCCGGTAAAAGGAATCTCTGTTCCCTTGTTTACAATAACCCTTGACTCCTGTAATGTAAGATCATTATAAGGCAGTCTGCCCTGAGAAAACAAATCTGTTCCCATAAATAAAAGATAAAATATGATCCATGTCCTCAATTTCATTTCTGAAATATTTAATTCCTCCGGTACAACAATTTTATAATAATTATGTTTTGAAATTACGGTTAAAGAACAAAATGATGAGCCTTAAAATAATAATTTGGCACAAAGATTGTTTTTAAAGTGAATATCTTAATTTTGTGAACTAATAAATTACATGGTTTTATGAAAAAGATTGCTGTTTTGCTTGTGTTATGTTTTATAACTGCAATATTTGTCAGCTCATGTAATGAGAAAGCTTGTCCGGCATACTCCAAAAATGAAACTGAGCAGGCTGAAGATAATGTCTGAGTGCTGCCGGATCTAGCAGGATCTCCACTTATTCATTCAAATGATTAATGAAGAAGCTGCTTGTATTCTTTGTGCTTATAAATTGTTGTACCGGTATAATACTGGCACAGGGAGAAATTGATAAGCAGCAGAGGGTGTTTTTACGTAATGAAAGGTCATTTGGGCTCCTGCTCAGCTCCGACGGGATCGGAATCGGTTACCGCGAAGCAAAACGGGTTGATTACTTCAACAAGCGCTTTTTTGAGATAGAAGCCGGCACCCTGAAACATCCCAGGGAACACAAAATGACAAATCCTATCTATCAGACTCCCGGCACATTTGTTTTCGGAAAGCTTAACTCGGTGATGTACCTGAGGGGAAGTTACGGGCACCAGCGCGAACTGTTCCAGAAAGCTGACCTTGGAGGCGTTGCAATAAGGTATTTCTATGAAGGCGGGCCCGTAATTGCAATATACAAACCCATATACTACAAAATACTGTACCCGATATCATCCTATGAATTTGCGATCAGGGAAGAAAAAATCGATGTAAATACACATCAGCCTTATGACGTATACAGTAAAGCTTCATTCATAAAGGGCTTCGGTGAAACAAAACTCCTTCCCGGTCTTTATGCCAAGGGCGGATTCAATTTTGAATACAGCAAGGAGGATAAGGTAATTCATGCCATTGAAATCGGTGCCCAGATCAACGGATTTCCCAAAAAGATACCGATAATGGCAACGACCGACAACAAAGCAATATTCTTCTCATTATTCGTCAGTTACCGATTTGGGGTGGTAATTGATCCCCTCAACCCCGAGACCAATAAATTTTCCTACATCTTCCGACGGAGGAGAGGAACCCCAATTTATTAGCAACTGCTTTTTGATACAAAAAAATCTTATCTTTGTGCGTTTATTTTATTAACCATTATAATAATATAGTTATGTCCAAGATCAAAGTTGGAATCAACGGATTTGGCAGGATCGGCCGTTTGGCTTTCAGGGCTGCCATGAAAAGAAATGATATGGAAATAGTCGGAATAAACGACCTCCTGGAGGTGAATTATATAGCTTACATGCTTAAATACGACACGATCCATGGAAAATTCGACGGCAATGTTGATGTTAAAGACGGGAAGCTCGTCGTTAACGGAAAGAGTATCAGAGTCACAGCTGAAAAAGATCCTGCAAATCTGAAATGGAACGAAGTCGGTGCCGACTACGTGCTTGAGTGCACAGGATTTTTCCTGACCAAAGAGGCAGCTGCAGGTCACGTAAAGGCCGGTGCCAAATATGTTGTAATGTCAGGTCCCTCCAAGGATGACACACCTATGTTTGTTATGGGTGTTAACCAGGATAAATTCAAACCCGACATGCAGTTTGTTTCAAATGCCTCATGTACCACAAACTGCCTTGCCCCTGTCGCAAAAGTACTTCATGACAACTTCGGGATTATCGAGGGCCTCATGACCACCGTTCATTCCACCACAGCAACACAAAAAACTGTCGACGCTCCGTCAAATAAGGACTGGAGGGGTGGCCGTGCCGCTTCGGGAAACATTATTCCGTCATCAACAGGAGCAGCAAAAGCCGTAACAAAAGTCATTCCCGATCTGAAAGGAAAGCTCACAGGGATGGCTTTCAGAGTACCAACCCTCAATGTATCCGTGGTTGATCTCACCTGCCGTCTTGAAAAACCTGCATCTTACGAGGATATCAAGAAAGCCATGAAAGCTGCCGCAGAAGGTGAACTGAACGGGATACTCGGCTATACCGAAGAGGAAGTTGTGTCAAGCGATTTTATTGGCGATCCCCGCACATCCATCTTTGATGCCAAGGCAGGAATCTCACTCAATGACAACTTCGTGAAAGTGGTTGCATGGTACGATAACGAGTGGGGCTATTCTTGCAAGCTTCTTGATCTGGTTGCATACATGGATAAGGTTAAATAGAATCCTGTTGTAAAACAATAATAAGAAAGCTGTTCCGAAGGTATTTATAAACACAATGAACGCAAGGGTAAAATTAAACCTGCACAGGTAAATTTCTGAATATCAGGATTACCCTGCCTTTAGGATTTTTCCCGTCTTTGTGATTAACAGATTCCTGCTTCCGGAACAGCTTTTTTTATGCCCGTTTTCCTACTCATGCCGCAATGCCTCAATCGGATCAATGTTTGCAGCTTTCACTGCAGGAGCATATCCTGAAACAACTCCCACCACAAAACAAACCATTATACCTGTTACGATCCATATCCACGGAACAGCAAAGCTTGAACGGAGCATTGCTGAAACAACATTACCCATAATTATCCCGAGAATGATCCCGAATATGCCGCCTAATTGTCCTATCATGATCGATTCATAAAGAAACTGATATTTTATTGTGGAAGTCTTGGCGCCGATTGCTTTCCTGACCCCTATTTCCATGGTCCTTTCGGTAACCGATACCAGCATAATATTCATTAGCCCGACTGCCGCCCCGAAAAGGGTAACTATTCCGATAAGGGTGGCTGCAAGGGTAACGTATTTAATATTTTTCAGGAGCATGTTCAGGATAGAATCGCTTTTCGAAACGGAAAAATCCGATTTATCCTCAGGGGCAAGATTCCTCACGATTCTGAATACCGCTTCCGCCTCGCCCGTCATAACATCGAGATTCACAGGATTCATCGGCATAACCGTAATACTGAAGTTCATGTTCGGACGTGAGAAATACTGTCTTGCAGTTGTAACGGGCATGAAACAAACCTTGTCATCACTCATCACACTGGCCCCCCTGCTCTTCAGTACTCCTGCCACCTGCAGCCTCAGTCCGGAGACCACCACTTCCTGTCCAACCGGATCAACCCCTGAAGGGAAAATACCATCTGCAACATCTGATCCCAGAAGGACAAGGCGTCTGTTTTGCTGAACCTCATCAGCACTGAAGTTCCTGCCGCTGCCAATTTCATAGCCCGAAACGGTGAGATAATTTTCATCCACTCCCCTCAATGAAATATTTGGATTGGTCTCCTGACTGCCGTATTTGACTATGGCCATCGCCGTTGCGTTATATCCTACTGAAACCCATGCAGGCTCAGCAAAGCGTTCCCTGAAGTCAAGAGCCTCCCTGTATGAGATCCGTGAATAATTCCTCGCTCGCCTGCCGCCTGCTCCATGCTGTATACTTATTACCCTCGAGCTTATTGTGAACGTATTGGCCCCCATTATGGTAAACTGAGACGTCAATGAAGTTTTTATGGCATCTATGGCAGTCAGTATACCTACCAGGGCCATGATTCCGAAAGCAATAATACTCATTGTAAGAATGGCCCTTACCTTGTTGGACTGAATCGCCCTTACAGAGATTCTTAGATTTTCCCTGAAAACACTTATTTTCATGTGAAAATAAATTTATACACTACTGAAGACGAAGTGGTTCACATGGAACCCACATGATTTTTTCCCATGCTCGTTTGTGATTCTGTATCATGTGGATTTCATACCTGATTATACCGCTTCTGAACTTACCGGAAAAGACAATAAAAGTACACTTTTTCTCATGCATTTTCTACCGGAGGGCAATAATAGAATCCTTTTACCGGTGCGAATCGTTGTTTAGGGGTGCCTATGATTCAGTTTCAACTCATTAAATGAAATCGTGCTGATGTTCTTCGGTTCGCCCGACCTGCCAAAAAACCTGGATTGGCAGAAAAGCATTATTTAAATAAATTTGCAGCCAATAAGATACATAAAAAATTCCGTTAATGAGACTCGAGGAGAGAATTGAATCGTTCGCCGAACTTGGAAGGGTTTTAAGGGAATCAATTGCAGGAAACATCACGGGATACTCTGCTCTGATCGAAGATAAAATCATCAGCCAGCAATTCAGTAATCCATGGTTCACTCCCGAAAATGTCAGGATGGCAATACAATCAATTGCCATGGAACTCACAATGGAAAATCTGATAAAATGGACTGGTAATTACCCCGGGCTTGCCACAAACGAAAAAAAAGGCACTGCTGCCGTTGTAATGGCAGGAAACATTCCGCTTGCAGGATTTCACGATTACCTGTCAGTACTTATTTCCGGCTTTAACCTGATAGCCAAAACAAGCTCGAAGGACTCCGAGCTGATCAGGCTTATACATAACATTTTAAGTGAAATAAACAGTGGATTTTCGACAAAGGTGAAATTTGCTGACGGCCCAATATCAGGATTTGACTGTGTTATAGCTACCGGTAGCGATAACAGCTCAAGATACTTCGAGTTTTATTTTGGCAGATACCCTCATATTATCAGGAAAAACAGGAACAGTATAGCGGTTATTGAAGGTGATGAAACTGACCGCGAACTTGAAATGCTGGGGTCTGATGTGTTCTCGTACTTCGGACTGGGATGCCGGAATGTGTCAAAAATCTTTATCCCCGATGGCTATGATATCACCGGGATTGTAAGGAAGTGGAAAAAATACTCATCACTGACGGAGCACCATAAATATTTCAATAATTATGAATATAACAAGGCAGTTTACCTGATAAATAAAAATACATTCACCGACGCAGGTTTCCTGCTGCTCAGGGAAGACCAGGGAATATCCTCTCCCGTTGCAGTCCTGTACTTTGAATACTACGATTCGCCTGAAAACGTTATCAGGAAAACAGAACTGATGAAAAACAGAATTCAATGTATCGTCAGCAAGGAAAACGTACCGTTTGGTTCAGCTCAAACGCCGTACCTGTGGGATTATGCTGACGGAATCGACACATTGGAATTTCTTCTAAAAATAAATTGAGCCGGATTATTGTAAAATAAAAAATACTATATTGCACCGCTAGAATAAATTGTGCCATGGTTTATAAATTTGTTGTATTATCAGATGAAGATGAATCGTTTGTAAGGGAATTTGAATTCCTTGACACACAAAACCTGATGGATTTTCACAACCTTATTCAGGAGGAACTGGAATTTGACAAATCTCAGATGGCGTCGTTTTATCTGGCAACCGATAATTGGGAAAAGGAGGAAGAGTTTACCCTTTTTGACATGGGTACTGGTTCATCAACGATGGAATCAGCAGTTTTTGAAGATATTATTTTCAGGAAAAATCAGAAACTGCTGTATGTCTTTGACTTTTTTAACGACAGGGCCCTTTACATTGAATACACCTCTGAGGCAAAAGAAATAGAAGGCAGGGAATATCCGGTCTGCACAAATTCAAAAGGTGTTCCGCCAAAGCAGGTGGTTTTCGGAAGCAGTTCGCGCAAATTATATAACCTTATCGTGGTTTCCGATGATGAGAATGAAGATGATGATGAGCCTGAAGTAGATGATCTGTTCCTGAACGGTGAAGATGAGGATTCGCTTCCCGATTTCGAAAATATCGACAACCTTAACGAAGACGACGAATAGCCTTTCCGGGCTCAAATTCAATGGCAAACACCCTGATAGTCGTGCTCGGCCCGACTGGTGTCGGAAAGAGTGATACTGCAGTTAAGCTTGCCTGTCATTTCGGATCAGAAATCATTTCAGCAGATTCACGTCAGTTTTACCGGGAAATGACCATCGGAACAGCTGTTCCTCCCGACAGCTGCCTGAGTCTTGTGAAACATCACTTCATTAAATTTCTATCATTAAAAGACTATTACAGTTCCAGCCTGTTTGAAAGGGATGTTCTCAGGCTTCTTCCTACCCTGTTTGAGAAAAACAGCAGGGTTATTATGGCCGGCGGTTCGGGAATGTATATCGACGCAGTTATCAATGGTATAGATGATATTCCTGATACAGATCCAGCAATAAGATACAAATTCAACAGGCTGTACAGGGAAGAGGGTCTGGAAAGCCTCAGGGTCTTACTGAAATTGTATGATCCGGATTATTACTCAAAAGTCGATCTGAAGAATCACAAGAGGATCATCAGGGCACTTGAGATCTGTGAAACAACTGGCAGGCCCTATTCAGCTTTTCTCACAAAAAGAAAAGCTGAAAGGGATTTTGACATTCTCAGGATAGGTTTAATCAGGGAGAGGGAGCTATTATATGAAATGATCAACCAGAGGGTCGACAATATGATCAGCCAGGGCCTGGAGGAAGAGGCAAGGAATCTCTTCAATATGAAGAACCATAATGCCCTGAAATGTGTTGGCTACAGTGAGTTCTTCGGTTTTTTTGAAGGCAGGATAACAAGGGACGAAGCCGTCAGGCTGATAAAAAGGAACAGCAGAAGATATGCAAAAAGACAGATCACCTGGTGGGCAAAGGATAAGGATATAAAATGGTTCGATCCGGAAAGCATACCGGAAATAATCAGATATGTCGAAGAAAATACATGATGCTGGTGCGGGTGTACGGTAACACTAAAGCTGCTCCGGAACCGGTTTTGCTGTAAAGAATTCACATCTGCTGGAGTTATCTGCAGCCCGGAAATTCACAGAAGCCTGTTATGCAAATTCTTTCAGGTTTCGGATGGTCAGCAACGGGTTTTCAGAACTGAATATGGAACTGCCTGCAACCAGAACATCAACTCCGGCCTCCACAAGCTGTGCTGCATTGGTTGTGTCAATACCTCCGTCAGCCTGAATCATCACATTATGCCCGCCACTGTCTATTATGGCTCTTAGCTCCCTGATCTTGCCGTAGCTTTCCGAAATAAAAGCCTGACCCCCGAATCCCGGGTTTACGGTCATAATCAGTACCATATCAACATAGGGAAGGATATTCTTTAAAAGAATGACCGGGGTATGCGGATTGACTGCAACCCCTGCTTTCGCACCATGATTTCTGATTTCGGTAACGGTTCTTTGCAGGTGTGTACAGGCTTCATACTGAACCGTAAGGATACCGGCCCCTGATTCACAGAATCTTGTAATATACCTGTCGGGGTCCGTTATCATAAGATGAACATCCAGGGGCTTTTGAGCAACCTCCCTGACATGTTCGAGTACCGGAAATCCGAATGAGATATTCGGAACGAAAACCCCGTCCATAATATCCAGATGTATCCAGTCGGCCACACTGGAGTTGATCATTTTTACCTCCCTGCCAAGGTTCAGGAAATCGGAAGCCAATAATGATGGTGAAACAAGATGTTTCATGTTTTAAGTACTGGTCTTGATATTTCAACAATTGATTATCCCAGATAAGATTTCAGGATTTTGCATCTGGCAGTGAACTGAATTCTCCTGATAGCTTTTTCCTTGATCTGTCTCACCCTTTCGCGTGTAAGATTGAGTTCCTCCCCTATCTCCTCAAGGGTATAGGGATGTTTCATTCCCAGTCCAAAATAGAGTTTAAGCACTTTTGATTCCCTGGGTGACAATGAACTTAATGCGCGTTCTATCTCGTATGCAAGGGATTCATTGATCAGGTTCTTATCCGGGGTAGGTGTATCGGGATTTTGCATCACATCATACATGGTATTCTCCTCTTCCGAACTGATAGGAGCATCCATGCTCAGTGTCCTTCCGTTGGTTCTCAGGGCTTCCTTAACATCTTCCGGTATCATTTCAAGAACTTCGGCAATCTCCTGGGAGGAGGGCTCACGTTCATATTTCTGTTCAAGCCTGGCAAAGGCCCTGTTTATCCGGTTTATGGATCCGATCTTGTTCACCGGCAAACGCACTATCCTTGCCTGTTCTGCCAGTGCCTGGAGAATTGCCTGCCGTATCCACCATACTGCGTATGAAATAAATTTGAACCCCCTGGTTTCGTCGAATCGCTGAGCAGCTTTCATAAGCCCGAGATTGCCCTCGTTGATGAGGTCGGGAAGACCCATTCCCTGGTTCTGGTATTGCTTAGCCACCGAAACCACAAATCTGAGATTGGCTTTAACAAGTTTCCCCAGGGCTTCCGAATCACCTGCTTTTATCTTCCTGGCAAGGATTACCTCATCCTCAGGTGATATGAGATCCACTCTTCCTATCTCCTGCAAATACTTGTCAAGAGAGGGCGTATCCCTGTTTGTAACCTGTTTGGTAATTTTCAACTGACGCATTAACAGGTCGGATTAGTTAAAATTTACATGATATCGGCTCGGCTACAATTTTAATAAAAATAATTCAGAATTCCATTTATACAATTTTTTTATTTGTAACTTCGTTTATTTATTCTAAATTGCAGGCATTGAACATTTTTTTCTTGCTTCGCTTTGCCTGGTAATAATCGCCGGGAATTTCTCTCTTTTTTGAATATTTAACTTAATATATTATTAATTTTGTTTAATATTGCGTCGGTTTTAAGATATGTCACAATTTAAGGATATTTGTGGCATAGTCTCGCCGGTTCATCTGCATTTCTTGGTCCGGTTTTCCAACATAAACCAATACAATCTCAGCATCTTTATCTTTATTGTGATATCATGTACGACATTCTCGAGTTAAGTAACAAGCTTCTTCCCGAATTAAGGGATATTGCCAGGGAGCTTAAAATAAAAAGAATCGAATCACTCAAAAAACAGGATCTTATATATAAGATTCTGGGGCAGCAGGCAATTGAAGCGACCCAGGGCCGGAAAGCCCCTGAACCTGATGAAGACATTAAACCGGAAGTGCCGGAAGTGAGGCATGGCGAACCTGGTCAGAGAAGGGGTAAGAGACCAAGAACGGTCAAGCCCGCTTTTGTCCGTTCTGTTGAATCAGTAATGTCCGTTTCACCTGACGATCTTCAGAAAGGTGAAATAAAGGATACCGAGCGTGCAGAACCTGTTCACAGGTCCGAATCACAGGAAGCTAAACCTGAGAAAACAAAGGGAGATTCAAGAATTCCTGTATGGAAAAACGACAAACGGAACGGAGATAAGAGGGAAAGCAACAAAAGGCTTGCCGAAAACAGGCCCCTGAAAAGGGAGCCCGTCGCCGACGAAACGATAGTTGAGGCAACACTTCCACTGGATCTGGATGACACCTTGTTTGAACAACCCGAATCATCGGCGGACCTGATTCAGAGCGAGCCCATTACCGAACAGATTCAGAGTGATGTGTCCCATGAACAACCTTCGAAGGAGGAAAAAAAGGAAAAACCATATGAATTTGAAGGAATAATATACAACACCGGGGTACTTGAAATAATGCCCGACGGTTATGGTTTCCTGAGATCGCCTGATTACAATTATCTCAATTCCCCCGACGATATTTATGTGTCACAGTCACAGATCAAGCTTTTCGGACTGAAAACGGGCGATACGATTAAAGGATCCATCCGTCCTCCCAAAGAAGGAGAGAAGTATTTTCCCCTCATCAAGGTTGACGAGATAAACGGAAGAAGTCATGACTTTATCCGCGACCGGGTACCATTTGATTTTCTTACTCCGCTTTTCCCTAACGAAAAATTCACCCTGTGTGCACCCGGTGAAGGATCCCTGTCTGTCAGGGTTATTGACATGTTTGCCCCGATAGGGAAAGGTCAGCGCGGACTAATTGTTGCACAGCCAAAAACAGGTAAGACAATATTGCTACAGGAAATTGCAAATGCCATTGCCAAATATCACCCCGACGTGTACCTGATGATATTACTTATTGATGAAAGGCCGGAGGAGGTAACGGATATGGCCCGCAATGTAAAGGCAGAGGTTATTGCTTCAACATTCGACGAACCGGCAGAGCGGCACTGCAGAATTGCAAACATAGTCCTTGAAAAGGCCAAACGTCTTGTCGAATGCAAACATGACGTGGTGATACTACTCGATTCCATTACCAGGCTTGCAAGAGCATTCAACACTACTGCCCCGGCTTCGGGGAAAGTACTGTCAGGAGGGGTTGATTCCAATGCATTGCACAAGCCAAAACGGTTCTTCGGAGCTGCCCGGAATATCGAGAACGGAGGCTCACTTACCATTATCGCAACCGCCCTTACAGAAACCGGTTCAAAGATGGATGATGTTATCTTTGAAGAGTTCAAGGGTACCGGTAATATGGAACTGCAGCTTGACAGAAAACTTTCCAACAGGCGAATATTCCCTTCAATAGATATTCCGGCATCAAGCACGCGGCGTGAAGATCTCCTTATAAACAAAAATATCCTGCAGAAAATCTGGGTGCTCCGCAATTTTCTCACCGACATGAATGCTGTCGAGGCAATGGAGTTCCTGAGGGACAGGCTTATGCAAACAAAATCAAATGAAGAATTCCTGATCTCAATGAATGGCAGTTAAGGAACATTTTTTTTGTATCTTTGCGTTTTCTTTAAAAATTCATTTGCAACTATTATATTATCTAAACTATTTAACATGGGAACGAAAAAATTTATAACATGCGATGGTAATCAGGCTGCATCGCATGTCGCTTATATGTTCAGTGAGGTTGCCTGCATCTACCCTATCACCCCGTCCTCAACAATGGCAGAATATGTGGATGAATGGGCCGCAAACGGATTGAAGAACATCTTTGGTGAAGAGGTAAAGGTCGTTGAGATGCAATCGGAAGGGGGAGCTGCGGGTGCAGTTCACGGGGCGCTTCAGACAGGAGCCCTATGCTCTACATTCACAGCCTCACAGGGATTACTTTTAATGATCCCGAACATGTACAAGATAGCCGCGGAGCTTCTTCCGGGTGTCTTTCATGTAAGTGCCAGAACCATAGCTGCTCATGCTCTCTCAATATTTGGCGATCATAGTGACATTTATGCCACCAGGCAGACAGGATTTGCATTACTGGCCAGCGGCAGCGTCCAGGAAATAATGGACCTTGCAGGTGTGGCCCACCTTTCTGCAATCAAATCCAGAATTCCATTCCTTCATTTCTTCGACGGATTCCGTTCCTCAGCCGAAATTCAGAAGATCGAGATGATCGAAATGGAGGATATGAAAAAACTACTTGACTGGGAGGCGCTTAAAAGATTCCGCGACAATGCCATGAATCCGGAGCACCCGGTTACCCGGGGAACTGCCCAGAATCCGGATATCTTCTTCCAGGCAAAAGAGGCAATAAACAGGTTTTATGAGCCTGTGGCCGATATTGTTAACGGATACATGAAGGAAATATCAAAACTTACGGGCAGGGAGTACAAACCATTTACTTATTATGGTGATCCGGAGGCTGAAAATATTATCATTGCCATGGGTTCGGTAACCGATACAACAAAGGAAGTCATTGATTATCTCAGGGCAAAGGGCGAAAAGGTCGGCCTGATAAGCGTACATCTCTATCGTCCCTTCTCCCATAAATATTTCTTTAATGTATTTCCGGGTTCTGTTAAGAAAATAACAGTACTTGACAGGACCAAAGAGCCAGGCGCACCCGGAGAACCCCTTTACCTTGATATCAAGGATATGTTCTATGAAAGGGCTGAAAGGCCCCTGATTGTCGGCGGTCGCTACGGATTAAGTTCAAAGGATACCACACCGGCACAGATTCTTTCCGTTTTTGAAAACATGAAGCTTGACAAGCCTCAAAATAACTTCACGGTTGGCATTGTCGATGATGTTACCTTCAAATCCCTACCAATGCTCCCTGAGATCAATGTGGCACTTCCCGGAACCTACTCTGCAAAATTTTACGGACTTGGATCGGATGGAACGGTTGGTGCAAACAAAAACTCAATAAAAATCATAGGAGACACCACCAATAAATTCTGTCAGGCTTACTTTGCCTACGACTCAAAAAAATCAGGCGGCATAACAACGTCACACCTGCGCTTTGGCGATAAACCCATTCGTTCGCCATATCTTGTGAATACTCCTGATTTTGTTGCATGCCATGTTCCCTCATACCTCGAAAAATATGATATGCTCAAGGGACTTAAAAAGAACGGCACATTCCTGCTTAACTCCATCTGGGATGTCGAGGAAACGAAAAACAAGCTTCCCGATCACATGAAGAAGTACATGGCTGAAAACAACATCAACTTTTACATCATCAATGCAACCAAAATTGCTGAAGATATCGGCCTGGGAACCCGAACCAATACAATTATGCAGGCTGCATTCTTCAAGGTGGCAAATGTGATTCCCTATGAGAAGGCTGAATCGGAAATGAAAACGGCGGTATATAAAACTTACGGCAGGAAAGGCGAAGATGTTGTAAATATGAACTATGCCGCGATCGACATGGGAAGCAAGGTAACAAAAGTAGAGATCCCGGCAGAATGGGCAAAAATCGAAATTAAGCCTGCAGACGACCATCGGAACATTCCCGCATTCATCCGCGAAGTCATGGAGCCAATAAATGCAATGAAAGGTGACGATCTGCCGGTTAGTGCTTTTATCGGGCGTGAAGATGGTACCTTCCCAGCAGGAACAACTGCTTATGAGAAGCGCGGGATTGCAGTAAACGTGCCCGAATGGCAGGCCGAAGAATGCATCCAGTGCAACCAGTGTTCATATGTCTGTCCTCATGCTGCAATACGTCCCTTCCTTCTAACAGAGGAGGAAGCAGCCAATGCACCTGAAGGAAGCACATTCATCCAGGGTATTCCCGGCGTTCTCAAGCAATACAAATTCAGGATCCAGGTCAGTGTTTACGATTGCACCGGATGCGGTAACTGTGCCGATATCTGCCCCTCAAAGAAAAAGGCTCTGATAATGAAACCCCTGGAAACTCAGCTTGATGAAGCACCACGATGGACCTATATGCATGAAGAGGTAGGTTACAAGGATAATATTGTTGACAAATTCCTGAATGTAAAGAACAGCCAGTTTGCCCAGCCTTTGTTCGAGTTTTCGGGTGCCTGTGCAGGATGTGGTGAAACACCTTACATTAAAGCTATTACTCAGCTGTTCGGCGACAGGATGATTATATCAAACGCAACCGGATGTTCCTCAATTTATGGCGGATCGGCTCCGTCAACACCGTATACCTTCAATCAGAAGGGACACGGACCTTCATGGGCAAATTCTCTTTTCGAAGACAATGCCGAGTTCGGATACGGGCTCTTCCTTGGTGCAAACCAGCTCAGGGAACGGATTGCCCGCCTTATGAATGAGTCAATGACAAACGGGCTGAAACCAGAAACCAAGGCCGCTTTTGAAGACTGGCTGAGAGACAAGGATCTTGCTGAACCTTCCAGAAAAGCTTCCGAGAAGGTCATTGAAGCCCTTGAGAATGACACATCAGATGTTGCAAGGGAGATATTGAGCATCAAGCAGTATCTCGTCAAGAAATCGCACTGGATTTTCGGTGGCGATGGCTGGGCATATGATATTGGTTACGGCGGCCTCGACCACGTGCTTGCATCAGGGGAAGATGTAAATATCCTGGTACTTGATACTGAGGTTTATTCCAACACAGGCGGCCAGGCATCAAAATCAACCCCTGCAGGAGCTGTTGCCAAGTTTGCGGCTTCAGGAAAAAAGATCCGCAAAAAGGACCTCGGACAAATGGCAATGACCTATGGTTACGTTTATGTTGCCCAGGTGGCAATGGGAGCCAACAACAACCAGTTCCTGAAGGCAATAAAGGAAGCAGAAGCTTACCCCGGCCCTTCACTTATTATTGCCTACTCACCGTGTATCAATCACGGATTACGGGAAGGCATGGGCAAGACCCAGGCCCAGCAGGAAAATGCTGTTAAAGCCGGTTACTGGCATCTTTACAGATACAACCCGCTTCTTGAAAAAGACGGAAAGAATCCGTTTACACTCGATTCCAAGGAGCCAGACTGGACCAAGTTCCAGGATTTCCTCCGTTCGGAAGTCCGGTACACCTCCCTTATCAAATCCTTCCCCGAGCAGGCAGAGATATTGTTCAAGGCTGCCGAAGAGAATTCAAAATGGAGGTATAATTCATACAAGCGACTTGCTTCCATGGTATATGAACCGGCAGTGCAGCAAACTGCAGGGTAAAAAATAAGGAAGGGTGTTTCATTTGTTCTATGAAACACCCTTTTTTAATAATGCCCCGCAGGAACGCTGAGATCCGTATCTTCAGCCTTCGCTGTTTCACTACCCCGGTTCATGGAAACCAAAGTTAACCAGATAACCGCGGTTAAGGGAATATCGGTACATCATTTGCCTGATTTCAGGCTATTCCTGACTGTCCGGCAGTCCTTCTGCCGTATGCTCTTGCTCCTGGCCTTTAAGCTTCAGCCTCTGGTTTTTGCACTTCCGCAGATTTCTTTGTACTTTTGCAACAACAAAAAAGATGGGCAGACTGCTTGGAATAGACTATGGAACAAAAAGGATCGGTTTGGCAGTTACCGATCCCCTAAATATTTTTGCATCACCCCTGGCAACTGTCCCGAATCATGAATTTGAGGAATACCTTTCGGGATACCTCAAAGAACAATCCATCGATGCATTTGTTGTAGGATATCCGGTGAAAATGAACAATCAACCCGGCGATACTGTGAGGTATGTTGATCCGTTTATCAGAAGACTCGGGAAGCTTTATCCGGGAATACCGGTACACCGTGTCGATGAGAGGCTTACCTCCCGGATGGCCTTCCAGGCCATGATTGGCGGAGGTCTGAAAAAAAAAGACAGAATGAATAAGGGCATTATTGACAAATTGAGTGCTGCAATTATTCTTCAGTCATTTCTTGAAAAAAAAATTAAGGTAAAAGGCGATGAATTGTAACAGGACCATCCGCCTGGAAAGAATTAAAACTCTGAATTAATAACGATTTGCTGATGGTTTATCCGATTGTAGTATACGGACATCCGGTTCTAAGGAAGGTTTCGGAAGAAATCGGGAAGGATTACCCTGACCTTGACCAGTTGATATCAGACATGTTTGAAACAATGTACAGGTCCGAGGGGATGGGTCTGGCTGCACCACAGATAGGAAAATCAATCCGAATATTTATTATTGATGCCACCCCGCTTGCTGAGGAGGAACCGGAACTTGCTGATTTCAGGCAGGTTTTCATCAATGCAAGGATCGTGGAAAAATCAGGCGATGTTAAACTTATGAGTGAAGGATGTCTGAGCATTCCAAACATAAGGGAGGAAGTGAACCGGGAGTTCCGGATCAGGATACAATATTATGACAGGGACTGGAATTATCATGATGAAATACATGAGGGCTACCGGGCCAGGATCATTCAGCATGAATATGATCATCTCGATGGGATATTGTTCACGGACAAAGTCAGCCCCCTGAGAAAAAGACTCCTTAAAGGTAAACTCAACGCCATAACCAAAGGCAAATTTGAAGCTTCATATCAGACAATACTTCCCGGTCAGAAAATAAAAACGGCTTAGGCCCGGCAATGGTTACAGGGTAAATATGCCATTGCATTTTTAGTCTTACGGAATTTAATTCAACTGCAACTTTTTTCCTATCTTTATTCAGTCTTCATCGCTGCAGACTGTGCTGAATAAAGAGATCCCTTTCCTGCGTATCGGCCTGCCGTTCTGTTTGGGAATTATTTCAGGCCGTTGCTTCACTCCAGGACCTGGCTTACTGGGTGTTTTCACAATTATCGTTATCACTGGTTTCATAGCAAGCCTGTTCTTCAATAGCCGGATTGTCAATCCACTATATGGCTTTGCCATGTCCATTGCCCTTCTGGTGACAGGCCTGGTACTCTATAATCATGAAAAGGCAGGAATAAGCGATCTTGAACAGGTTACAAATGAATTTCTTTGTATTCTTTCAGAATTTCCCGAGGAGAAAGGAAAAAGTACAAGAATGGTACTGGAACTGAAAGGGATGGCAAGCAGCGGTTCATTCAGGTCCGTGCATGGTTCAATCCTGGTTCATGCCAGGAAGGATCCTGCAGTATCACAGCTTCTCCCCGGTGATATATTATTAATCCGATGCCGGCCGGAGAGAATAATGAACAGGGGAAATCCATGCGAGTTTGATTACAAATTTTACCTGGAAAATCACGGGATCAGGTTCCAGGCATTTATTGATAAAAATGATGTTCTATCTCATATTCCGCCGCAAAGAAGGAAATTAATTTACAAGGCGCTCATAATACGGGAAAAAATAATAGACATTTACAGGAGCCGCGGCATCTGCTGCGACAGGCTCGCCCTGGTGGCAGCAATAACCCTTGGTCAGAAAAACCTTCTTGACCGCGAACAGAAACAATATTTCATAAAGGCGGGGGTAATGCACATAATGGCTGTTTCAGGCCTGCATGCGGTGATACTCAGTTTGTTTGTCCAGCACCTGCTGTTTTTCCTCAGGGGCAGGTTTACTTTTTTAAGGAGAATCCTGACGATGCTGTTCCTTTGGTCGTTTGCATTTGTTACAGGCCTCACACCATCGGTTCTGAGAGCAACGATAATGTATACCTTCCTGCAGACAGGCAAACTGCTGGGGAGAAATGCCAATAACCTGAACTCAGTTCTGGCATCGGCATTTTTCCAGCTCCTGTGGAAACCATCCGTCCTATTCGATGCCGGATTCCAGCTGTCATACTCTGCCGTGATCTTCATAATATGCTTCTATGGAAGTATATACCGGCTTTTCAGCATAAAGAACTGGCTGACCGACAAAATCTGGCAGTCGGTAGTGGTTACGATTGTTGCTCAGGCCGGGACACTTTCATTAACAATTTCACTTTTCAACCGGTTCCCAACCTACTTCATTATTACAAATCTTTTAATAGTACCTCTCTCAAATATTCTGATAATCACAGGTTGCCTGGTTCCGCTGACCTATCCGCTGGAATTCCTATCCAGGCCTCTCGCCGGATTTCTTGAAATACTCACCGGCATCACCGAAGGGCTCACCCGGCAGGCTGCTTCTCTTCCGTTTTCAACTATTGATCCCATAGGGCTGGGAACTTTCAGTGCTTTCGCCCTGTCAGTTTTCATTTTCCTTCTTTTCCAAAGTCTGTCTGATCATAAGAATAAACCGCTGTTCACTCCCCTGATCGCTTTGCTGATTTTTATGATTTCACTCACGTACGGGGATATCACCGCAAGAAAAACCAATGAGTTGATCGTATATAACACTTCCTGTTCATACGCTGTTGGCATAAGAACGGGTAAATGCATGTACATTTTCAGCAGTTGCGAGGTTGTTCCTGATGAGGTTTCAAGGCATTGTGCCATGAAAAATCTTAAGATCAGGAAGGAAATACTTCCGGGGGAAAACTCAGTTATCGAAGCTGGCAGGTGCAGAATTCTGGTGTCGGGATACCTCAACAACAGGATCCTGGAAAAAGCCGACCCGGATTATGTAATCATTTACGCCGGCCCTGACAGGAGCAACAGGCCAATCAACGCAAACAACAGGTTAAATACAATCATATTTACCAGGTCATTAACTTCCCCGCAGCTACAGAAAGGTGTGCATGACAGAGTCAGGATCCACCATGTTAAAAGATCAGGTGCCTTTGTTACCCGGCTTGACCTGGCAAGGGGAAAGAACCAGTCACCCGGTCAGGGCAGGAGGAATGTCATTCCTTTGCAGTAATCCTTGCAATGAGCCTGGTACAAACAAGCCTGGTATTTTGATCCGGGAAGTCCAAACCAATATTTCCGGCCAGGCAGGCTCAGTTTTTTGCATGCTTCGGTTTGTTTGTCCGGAAGGCCCCGGGGTCAGAACATGTAAAATACAGCCATAAAAACTTGAGTTTTATGCTATTTATATCTTATTTTGTCTTGCTATTTATCGATGCCATGAGAATTGTAATTGCCGGAGCAGGAGAAGTAGGAACTCACCTTGCAAAAATGCTGTCGAATGAAAACCACGATATCATCCTTGTTGATACCGAGGAGGATCATCTCAAACCCCTTGACTCATCACTTGATGTTCTCACCTATGTCGGATCGGCGACATCCGTAAACCTTCTCCGGGACATACTGCAGAAAAAGACTGACCTGTTCATTGCAGTCACTCATTGGGAGGACACGAATATCACCTCATCAATTCTGGCCAAAAAGTTCGGGGCAGTAAAAACGATTGCACGCATCGACAATCTTGATTACCTGGAACACTCGACCCTTGAATTTTTCAAGTCGCTTGGAATTGACTCATTGATTTATCCTGAGCTCATTGCCGCCAGGGAGGTGCTCGGCCTGCTTCATGAGACAGGAACTACTGAATTCATGGAGTTCTGTGGAGGAAAGCTCGCCATGTATGTTCAGAAACTCGATGAAAACGCTCCTATCCTGAACAAAACCCTGGAAGAAATGTCAATTGATCACAGCACCGATAAATTCAGGGCTGTAGCCATTAAACGAAATGATAAGACAATTATTCCAAAAGGGCAGGATCGTTTTTTCCTCGACGATACGGTTTTCGTTATCTCTACAAATGAAGGGATTGCTGAAATGATGGCCAGATCGGGCAAAAAGAGCTTTGAGGCTAAAAGGATAATGATTCTTGGTGGCAGCAGGATTGGCAAGCATGTCGCACTTTACATGCAGAAAAGCTGTGAGGTCAAGCTTATTGATTCTGATCCGGCAAAATGCCAGGCTCTGTCCGAGATTCTTGATGACACCCTAATCATTAACGGCGACTGCCGTGATGTGGAGGTCCTGGAACAGGAGGGCATTTCTGAAATGGATGCATTCGTTGCAGTTACAGGGAATTCGGAAACAAATATTCTTTCATGCCTTCTGGCTAAAAAATTCGGAGTTAAAAAGACCATTGCTGAAGTTGAAAACATGGAATACATTAGTCTGGCTGAGAACACAGGCATCGATACCATAATTAACAAAAAGATATCGGCGGCAAGCAGGATCTTCAGGCACACGTCAAACCAGAATGTCACCCAGGTAAAATACATGACCGGAACAGATGCTGAGGTTATTGAATTCAACGTCCCGGAAAACGCCAGGATCACAAAAGGAACGCTGCGCGGCCTTGACTTTCCCCGCGATGCAATTGTTGGCGGAGGAACCAGGGACGGAGTGCCATATATTGCAACTGGCGATACCATTATCAAGGTAAACGACAAGGTTGTGGTTTTTACCCTGCCTTCGGCATACGAAAAAATCTCAAAATTCTTCACCTGATACGATATGCTCAATTTCAGGATTGTCGCAAGAGCAATCAGCCAGGTACTAATCCTTGAAGGCTTCCTTTTTCTGCTTACTGCCGGAATATCCCTTTTAACGGATGAACGACAAACTGCTGCAGTTTTCCTTTACTCCGCACTTATAACTCTTGTGACAGGCATTCTGGTTTTTACTCCTCTGAGAAATACTGAAAAAACATTCGGGACCAGGGAAGGCTACATAATCAGCCTGTTTACCTTTCTGATGTTCAGCCTGTTCGGGACACTTCCATTTCTGCTGGGTCATATCACTGGTTCATTTGCCGATGCCTTGTTTGAATCAATTTCGGGATTCACAACAACCAATGCAACCATCTTCCGGGATATCGAATCGCTGCCTAAAGGCATCCTTTTCTGGAGATGCCTCACTCAATGGATCGGCGGCTTTGTAACCATATCCCTTTCGCTTTATGTGCTTCCGATTTCCAGGTCACTTAATATTCAGCTGCCAACAAATGAGTTTTCCGGCCAGACCGCTGACAAGATCCTTCCGAAAACAATGGATATCGCCAAAAGACTTGCTACAGTTTACATAAGCCTGACATTAATTGAAACAGTGTTGCTGATGTTGGGAAGAATGTCGTTATTCGACGCATTCTGCCATTCAATGTCAACATTGTCAACTGGTGGATTTTCAACCCGTAATAATGGAATTGCTGCCTTTACTTCCCCATGGATAAGAACAGTGATCACCTTGTTTATGTTTCTGGCTGCAACCAACATCTCCCTTTTCTATTTTGCAGCCAAAAGAAATTACAGGAAGATATTCCAGAATGACGAACTGAAGATTTATACGGTAATTGTTCTGACAATCTCCGTCGTGGTATCTGTCATACTTTTCTTCCATCAGAAGTCAGGCCCGGGAGGCGCTGTATCCGATGGCTTTTTCCACGTCATTTCAATCCTGACCACCACCGGATACTATACGACTGATTACAGTCACTGGGGCAGCTTCCCTGTACTGATCATTATAATATTGATGTTTATCGGAGGAATGACAGGATCTGCCAGCGGCGGCATAAAAATTACAAGGTTGATCATCGTTATAAAAAACAGCAGGAGTGTGATCAGAAGACTTGTTCATCCGAGCGCTTATTTACCGGTTCGTGTTGAACACAGGATAATACCGGAGAATATAGTAATTAACCTGCTGGTTTTTACTGCAATATATCTGATTATGGCATGCCTGGGAACCCTGGTGATTTCAATGATGGATTATGACATCCTTACTTCATTGAGCACTTCCATATCCATGCTTGGCAATATAGGTCCGGGTGTTGGTACTTTCGGGCCTTTTTCCAGTTTCACAGAAGTCAGCAATACCGGAAAACTGCTGTTATCAGGGCTTATGCTCACAGGGCGAATGGAATTACTGGCCGTTATGGTTTTCTTTACAAGATCATTTTACAAAAAATGAATTTGCAAATGCCGCTCCCCCGTAACCAGATTACATCTCAAGTATCCCGAGCCCCTGCCGTATGATCTGAATTTCATCAGTGGTACAGTCCACTACGGTTGACGCTTCGTTCTTACCATAACCTCCGTCAACAATTATCTCTGCAAGATCTTTGTACTTTTCATGTATAAGCTCCGGATCAGTGATATATTCAACTATTTCATCACTTTCGTGAATAGAGGCCGTAACCAATGGTCTGCCCAGCTCCCTGACAATCTCCCGTACAATGTCGTTGTCGGGTATCCTTATTCCGACAGTCTTCTTCCTGTTCTTGAACAACCGCGGGATCTGGTTATTGGCTTTGACTATAAATGTAAAAGGTCCCGGAAGGTTCCTCTTGAGAAGTTTAAACACCGTATTGTCTCTTATGACGGTATATTCCGAAAGCTGACTCATATCATGAAATATAATTGACAGGTCGGGATTCAGGGGGTTCAATCCTTTGAAACGCGCAATTCTTTCAATGGTTTTCACAGCCTTTATGTCACATCCCATAGCATATATGGTATCGGTAGGATAAATTATGATGCTGCCTGAAGCAAGTGCGTCAACAACCATCCTGATACGTTTCGGATTAGGATTTTCAGGATAAATACGAAGCAACATGACCGTAGCAATTAGTGTGGATATGATAAAAAAACAACGGGTAGAAATGAGCGGGAAACCTGATATTCATATGATCAGCAGATACAGAAATCAAATATGGTTCCGGAAATTCCAGGTTTTGTTCATTAATTAACACAGTTTTATTACGGGTTCAAATAAAATGGGTAAGCTACTTATATCGCACCGCTACGACTGCCTACCCTTGCTACCTTCCGATCCTGGGGGAGTTCAGCAGGAGCTGGTCGTATAAGACTTACCCGTTGCAAAAGTATAAATTTCCTTCATCAAGCCCAAATAAATATTCCGTTTTAACCGATGGCAGCTTTTATGAAATTACAGTATATTTGTTGATTATCGTTTTTTTATTGACCAGTATTATTTCACCGCGTATGGAAAATAAAGTGTCCGTCTGGAAGGCAAATCTGAACAATGGACTGATCCTTGGCTCTATTGGAATTGTGTACTCCCTTGTAATGTATTTTCTTGATCTCTCCTTCAATAAGACACAGGGATATGTGTTTTACCTTGTTCTGATAATTGCAATGTATTTTCTGCTAAAGTCATACAGGGATAATTATATGGATGGATATATCACCTACGGGCAGTCGGTGGGAGCGGGCATGGTCATTTTCATTTACTATTCGCTCATTACAGCATTGTTCATTTATCTGCTTTATGCAGTAATTGATCCTGGACTTACAGAAAAACAGCTGGTTTTTGTAGAGGAAGAGATGCTGAAGAAGGGGATCCAGCAGGACGCCCTGGATGCGGCCATGACGATACAGAAAAAAATCATCAAACCCGGAATAATGGCTCCTTTCAGTATACTGGGCAATATAATTACAGGGCTTGTGCTATCGCTATTGGTATCCATTTTTATCAGGAAAGAAGGTAATCCGCTAATTGAATCTCCTGAGAATAATTAAATCTGATTTACATGGATCTTTCGGTAGTATTACCCGTCTACAATGAAGAAGAATCCCTCGCGGAACTTATCCGGAAGATAGAAAAGGTATGTGCGGCAGAAAAGCTTTCCCTTGAAATCATTGTTGTTGATGATGGAAGTACCGATTCGTCATGGCAGGTTATCAGCCGGCTCGCATCAGTAGCAAAACATATTAAAGGGATCAGGTTCAGGAAAAACTATGGCAAGGCGGCAGCGTTGCACACTGGATTTGCTGAGGCTGAAGGAGATGTGGTAATAACAATGGATTCCGATCTTCAGGATAATCCCGACGAGATACCGGAACTTTGCAGAATGATCAATAATGAAGGCTATGATATGGTATCCGGATGGAAAAAGAAGAGATATGATCCCTTTATAAAGCGGTTTACCAGCAAGATCTACAACAGTACTGCAAGGATGTATTCAGGCATCAGGCTTCATGACTTTAACTGCGGACTTAAAGCGTACCGGAATGAGGTTGTGAAAAGCATTGAGGTGTATGGAGAAATGCACCGTTACATACCTCTGCTTGTAAAAAAATCCGGATTTAATAATATAGGAGAAAAAGTTGTTGAGCACAGCCCGAGAAGATACGGAAGCTCAAAATACGGGGTCGACAGATTCATCAAAGGTTATCTCGATCTGCTTACAATAGGTTTTATAACCCGGTTTGGAAAAAGTCCTATGCACCTGTTTGGCTCATTGGGAACCCTTATGTTCATAATAGGTTTTTTTATGGCAGGATATCTGGGGATAAGAAAACTGGTTTTTATTGGAAATAACCTGAAGGCGCCTCTTGTAACCGACAGCCCATATTTTTATATTGCCCTTACCGTCATGATCATTGGTTCCCTGCTCTTTCTGACAGGATTTCTTGCAGAGCTCATAAACAGGAACTCCACAGAAAGGAACATCTATCTCGTGAGGGAGAGAATCAATACTGAAAAAGATACGGTTAAATAAGATCCCCGGATTATTTAAAGGGAACTGATCAGCTGCTGAAGCAGGCATTTATAAAAAACCTCCGTTATTGATTCGGTCATTTTATGCCACGAATATTTTTCCTTCTCCTTCCTGAGGGCAGCTGAAAAATCCTTCTCCCTTTCCTTTTCAAAATAATCAGCAATGGCTTCCGATATAAACCGCGGTTCAGGATTTACCACATATCCGTATCTGTTATGCTCAACAAATTCCTTGAGCCCTCCAACCTTTGTTACCAGGACCGGCTTGTCGAAATAAAATGCTATTTGAGTGACGCCACTCTGAGTGGCCGACTTATATGGCTGAGCAACAAGATCTGCAGCACAGAAAAAGAGCCTGACATCAGAATCATTAATAAAATGATCGAAAAAAATTATTTCATCTTCAAGATTATATTTTTTTATCAGTTTTTTGTATGGAGCGGGATTATCATAAAATTCACCCGCAACTATCAGCCTGATCTTCTTATTCCTGATTCGCACGCTTGCCAGCGCTTCTATAAGCAGACTGAGTCCCTTGTACTCTCTTATGATGCCGAAGAAAAGAAGGTAGGAATACGCCGGATCCAGCTTCAACGATGCCAATGCTTCTTCCTTCGGAAGTCTCCGGCCATAATTGTCAAAAAGCGGATGAGGAGAAAGGCATACAGGGATGTCGTGCCTCATAACTTCAATATCTTTCTGAACAAATTCCGAAAGGGCAATCGCACCATCTATACTCTTCAGAAAAAACTTAGTGAGCATCCTGTCTCCTACTCTTTTTTCATGAGGAATTGCATTGTCCACAATGGAAATTACAAGAGTGTATTTATTCGATTTTACAATCCTTGCAACAATTCCAAGGCATGGCGCAAGAAAAGGTATCCAATATCTTATTATAAGAATATCGGCCCTTTCCTTTTTTAGTTTTAGCCCCGTTCTTATCCAGCTGAACGGATTTATTGAATTAAGTTCCCTTGTAATTCTAATATCTTCCGGCGGCGGGCCTACAGTAAATTGTGTTTTCCCGGGGAATAAAAATGCAGGATATTGCAGGGTAAAAGTCTTAATATCAGCATCCTTGCCTTCAGAGATAAGCTGACGTGCCAGTCTTTCATTAAAGGCTGCCAGTCCTCCCCTGTAAGGGTATGCAGGTCCGAGAAAAGTGATTCTCATTAATCAAAACGATTAACCACAAAAATAGAAAAAACCAATAGTAAAAACCCTCTCCTTGTTTATTTTTAGCTATTTTTTGATCCTTCAGGTTTAATAGGTTGTGATCAGTAGACCTGTTTCTGCGTACAGTCTTCACACCCTGATAAAAATATTTTTACGATACAGATAATAAAGCAAAAGCCATACTGCCAGAAGAGATATAATACCTTCAGCCAATTCTGCCGCATTTCCAAGCGGTTTGGTTATCCAGCCGGTAAAATAGCCTGTAATTGTTGCCACAGGTACAATCCTAACCAGCAAGTATACAAATATTGAGTTCATTCCGATAACCCTGAAGAAAAATGACCATTTCCTTAAATTCCAGACATCGATCACCAGGTAGAACAGCGACATCAGGATAAAGCTTATTCCCCCGGCAAGTAAATTGTAGGTGGTGGTCCAGCATGCTTTTATCACCGGATAAACGGGTGACAGGACTAAACCTGCAGCGATGAGTACTGCACCGGTGCCGGCAAGAATTCCTGACTTCCCGTATCCGGAAAGCCCGCGGTCCTGAAGGATCCTTCCGGCAACTATTCCCATAAGTGTAATACCTATTGCTGACACTATACTCAGCCATCCAAGAGCATCATAAATACCCTGCTGGCCTGCTCCCAGCATGCCTTCCGGGCCATATGCCAGCCTGCCGGGCAGAAGCATCCGGTCGATATAGCCGTTGATGTGCCCTTCAGGAGTCAGTACACCTGCCCCCGCGCCTGGTACCGGTACAAAAAGCTGTAATACTGAAATACCTGCAAGTATTCCTGTCAGCCAGAATATTATTGTCCTTGACGATCCTGAGAATATGTATACAAGTGATGCAAAGAAATACGCAATGCCTATCTGGCCCAGAACACTGGCATACCTGGCATTGTCAAAACCATCGCGAAACACCCCGTTGTACAGAATTCCAAGCAAAATAAGTACGAGCATTCTTCTGAATATCTTCCATACAAGCCTGCTGCGTACGAAACCTTTCGAGAGGGATGATTTTACTGAAAATGGTATTGCAACTCCTGCAATAAACATAAACAGGGGAAATATAAGATCGTAGAAGCGGAAGCCTATCCATGTGACATGTGTCATTTGAACTGCAAGCGCTTTCAGCCATGGAGCCCCTGTCAGTCCGGCAAGTGAAGTGATGACAGAACCGCCCCCTATTATCCAGAGCATATCAAAACCCCGCAGGGCGTCAAGCGAAAGCAATCTATTCCCTTCAATCTTCCGGCGATTTTTATCGTTGCTTTTCATTTAAGAGATATGATGTTGTAACCTTGGAAAATCCGAAAGTATTTAGTAAACCAGATCCCGGAAAAGACTATTTCAATAGGGGTGCAGATTGCTCATCTGAGGTTGTTCCGGCTGGCAATTCAATAATCCTTAAATTCCGGAAATGAATCGGGGCTCCTTCCGATTCAAGGCATATATAGCCTTTCTTCTGAGAAGCTCCGGCTATTCCGTTAACAAACTTTCCGTTAACCGACAATTTAATTACCCCATCAACGCAAACGACATCATAGGTGTTCCATTCACCCCTGCCCTTGCAGCGGTTTTCAATTGATTTGCTTCTGTTTCCCCTCGGGTTGTCAGGGACCGTGGTAACCCCGCCGACACCAAAAAGTTCGCCATGAACATAGGCCTCAGGAGGAACAACCCCGTCCCTGGTATTAAGCCTGATCCAGTCAAGCTCCAGCATTTGCACTTCCACTCCGTCAGGCAGACGGGAATCAGCAGGAGGATTAGCACTGCTCCACACAAAGGTGCCGGAATTTCCCCCGGCCTCGAGGTGTTTCCACTCAACATGCATGATGAAGTTCTCATATTGCTTTTCCGATCTCATAACTCCTATGGGTTTACCGGAGCAGACCAGGATATCCTTCTCAACATGCCATGTATCCCGATCCGTATTTACATTTATCCAGATCAACGGCTGCTCTTTCTCCTTTGTACTGAAAATGGCTTTGTCTAACGATACGGACTTACCGAATGACAGCCGCTCGTTCTGGGCATGTCCCGACGATGTTGTCAGTAAGACAAATAAGGCAGACAGAATACCTCCTGTTACTGAGTTTCGCATTTCTTAAAATTAGATTTGTTTGATAGTCAAATATATTATGATTATTTATAAACAAAAAACAATCTTCGCCAGCATGCAGAAATGATCCTCACATACTGGTGCCGCAAAAAACGGGTATGTCATTATTCACCTGCAAAGACCCAAAAACCATCCGTCACCTGTATTGAGGCGGGCTCTGCATCAGGTCACCATTCTGCTTCCAGTGTTACAAACCCTTTGGCAGGAACAATGAGCTGACCGTCATCTGCCATCTCAATAAACCTTTCGTCCGGTCCTGCAATTCTAAGTGATACCTGTTTATCCTCTGGCCAGTTCAGGGTAATTTTCTCATCGCTGTCTGACACGGAACGGAATCTTAAAATCATTGACTTCCCCGTCTCCCCGACTTTCAATATGGTAAGAAAAATATTCCTGCTACCTTCAAATTGCAGGGGTGCCTGGACCTGGATTTCCTTTCCTGCCGGGCATGCAATGAGTGGCTGAGCCTGTTCCAGTCCAAACCTGTTCGAAACCGCGGCATCATATCCTGAATTATGAGGCAGTAACCTGTAACGGAATTCAATCGATCCATCCTGGCTCAGCGGAAAGTTGGTGTGCCAGTGATTATTAAGAGCCCAGGAGTATATTATGGATGAGGGTTCCAATTTTCGTATCCATTTCGGGGAATTGGCAGCTCCGCCCAGAATATTTGCAGTAATGGTTCCATTCTGGAACAGGGGAGCATCGGGAGAACAGAACGTCACTCCCCTGTCACTGTTGGAAATGTCCAGCCAGCGCTGGAAAGTAATCCAGTTCCTGTTTGCTTCCGGCAGCTGATCCTTTTCCAGTTCGGTCACTCCCCAGGGAATGTCGAACCTGACAGCCGGCGAAGGAACATTGAATCCAAAACCAAAGTGAATCCCTTCTTTTTCGGTTACCGCTATCTTGTCAACAATATTTCTGATATCCACAAAAGGCTGCCCGGAATAAAGGGTGATTTCGCGGACAAGGCTCCTGCAACCTTCTGCATCCGATATAACCTGAAGTGTCGCAAGCAACGGACCATTCTCCTTTAAAGTTATCCTGACATTCTTAGCAGACGTTGCCTTTTCCGGCGGATCCTCTCCATGCAGGTACCGGTAACTGTTAATGAGGCTTTCTGAACCACTTTCGGCATAATCATACCCCGAACTGATGAGGCTCGATATATCTCCTGTCCGGGGATCGAGTGTTACTCTGATTATGCCGTTATCAAGGGTATAGCCCGCTGCAATGGCGCCGGCACTCCTTACTTTCTTTTTACTGAGAGTGTACACGACTGAACCAAGGGCAGGGATCCTGCCTGCCGCAAAAACCAGTCCGCCGGATGCAAGCTTCTGACATGAAAGTTGCCGGCCTTTATCATCGATTACGGAATTGTAATTCCCGGCCTGATCCGGGGCAAGATATATTATTCCATCCCGTTCCCATGAAAGTGTATTAAAAACAGCAATAAACCTGCTGTTCTCCTGCCTGATTCGTTCGAACGACCTGTCAAGAAGGGATGAACTCATTTCCCGTGCTGTTTCAAAAAATCCGAATTTAACTTTCAGTATGTCATTGGTTATGGGCTGCTTCTGCGGATCCATGAAGCACCAGGTGTGTTCTGTACCCAGAATTATATTCCGCCAGGCCTCTGAGATCTCCCTTCGCGGGGGCGGCAGGTCTCTGTTAAGCATAGCCCAAAGGGTTTCAACCTGTATGAGCCTTTCCTTCGAAGCCCTGTTCATAGCGGTATATTTTGCCGCCGTCCCCAGTCCGTCGGTCCAGTATTCCGTAAAATCGCCCGACAGAACGGGAAGACTGTCTCCATACTTATCATCAAAGGCCTTCATCATCTGGGTTGCACCGGCTATTATAAGATGAGGATATGCATATTCTTCATTCCAGCTTCTGACAGCTTCGGGAAGATCTGCATCTATCGGAGTATTGTCTGCCATTGCCCAGGTCATGAGAAAAATATCATAGGGATAATAATTCGAGTTCTCAAGCATGGGAAGTTTTTCCGCGAGATACTTATCAACAAAGAAAGCCCGGGGATTATCCGATTTTACGATCTTCAGAAGCGTGGTACTGTCAGTATGTCCGGCCATCAATGGCCAGTACTGGAATCCCTTGTAAATGGCACCGGGATTATAACTTCCCGGCTGAAAGAAAAGAATCCTGGATTTCCCATCCTGGCTTTTCCACCAGAAGGGTTTGAAACTTAAATCGGTTGACAATCCCACCCTGTCGAATCCATTATTCAATGCAAGGCAATACTTTATTCCCATGGCTGCTGCAACGGGAACAATTCCCCAAGTCATTCCCGGGATGTCAACCTGAACCAGAGTCTCTATATTTTTCCCCGTCAGTTCTTTCATCCGGGAACAAATCCTGAAAAACTCAAAGAGCTCCTCGTCTGCCGCAGCGGATGTATTGGTATGTACATAGCCGGCATCCAGTTGGAGCCAGCCTTTCTGAACAGCCTCTATGACAGCCTGTTTTTGTCTTTCATTTGCTTTACTCAGATACCTCTCAACAGGCCAGAGTACCTCAGGGTTCCAGAGATATTTTGCACCATCAGGGTAGTTTTGGGTTCTTTTTGCGAGATCAATACCGTATATCAGGTTTCGTTTGTGAATTAGCTCCACATTTTCATGGGTATTTGTATATCCAATATCCACGTGTGAATGAGGGTAGATGTATACGGTCCACTGCCGTTTACGGGGCACTCTGATGCCGGTTGTTATTTTTTTCCTGCCGCTGCTCAGTTGCACCGTTACCTCATCATCCGAACTTACACCAATACCTTCGGGAAGCAGAACTGCCAGACTATCAATACCCTCAGGTTTTTCAATATTTATTTTTTCTGACTGGCCGTTATATTCGACCGACAACGTACCCCGGCCAACAAATCTGTTCCCCGGAAAATACAGCATCACCTCCCTCCCGGGTTTTCCATCCTGGCGATGCCGATAGTAGGGTCTAACCTCATACCTGACTGAATCCGGAAAAGAAGATGCCGGCCTTTGGCGGCTCGGGTAATCCTGCCCGAATGATGATGGCAAAACCGTTATAAAAACAATCAGAAAAAAAATCGAAAATCTCATATTCATAATATAATCTGAATTTGCAGGATTATACCGGATTTTACCGGGTACATTATCCAACACATTTCAAACGCCTCATATAATGCTTGTTTCTCATTCCTCACATCCTTTCTGATCAGTTCCGGTCAGTTACAAACTATGTTTCTTTTTCACTGAACCCCGGCTTCTTTGGTTATTTCTGTCAGAAAGTTGTCCGACATTTTTTGGCCTGAATCACATCATTTCAATTTTACCTGCCCACTTTTCAAGCATGTTTATCGCATCATACAAAACTCCCGCTTCACCCCTGAACGTTCCCGATCCCCTGGGCTGGTTATCGATTGAATACCACTCATAAAAGCCATTGTTGTCTTTCACCCGTTTCACCATCGGTGCTATCTGTTCATAGGCCTCCTCAACGAACCCATGAACTACAAGCTGCTGTATCATCCTTCCCCCGAACCATGTCCAGTCTCCGCCATTCTGATAACTGTACTCCGGATTCATTATCCTGTTGGCAAAGAATCCCTCCGGATAAGGAGGATAAAGTGTTAACCCGATAGTGGCTGCTCCGGCAAGCTTCACCCTTCTTATCATTTCATCCAGCGACATTTTGATCTCATCCCGGCTGAGGAGTCCGGCTTCAATGGCTATGGCAGTACCTCCGAAATAATAGATCTGGTTCTCATCAAAGTCGGGAGGGAACGGGGAGCCCCTGTCGAGGTAAATATGAGGCCTGAATTTACCAGCTGAAGCATCCCAGAGATATTTCCTGCAATTGTGTGCAAGTGAATCCCTTATATTACCAAATTTTTCTGCTGTTGCGGGAACGAGTTCTGCCAGATTATCCAGCGCAATGATAAACATGGCATTGTCATAAATATCTATTGCAGGATGGGTGTTCTCATCAATATCCACGCCCCAGCCATGTTCCGGCTGAACATCACCCCAATCGGCAGTGGTGGCACCGATTATCAGTCCGTATTCCCTGCTGAATCTGTGGTTCAGCAAAAAATCCATGGCATCAGTCAGCCGTTCGGCAACAGTTTTTTTATTGACTTCCTCATCCAGAAATGCGCGGTCTCCTGTTGTTTTAACATATTTGTACACAGCCTGGACCAGTGAGGATTCCTGGTCAGTTTCCACAGTGTTCTTATGACCCGCGTACCGGGGTTCGAGTTCAGAATAAATAAAATCCGATTTATCACCACTTATCTGTTCCGCCGGCGTAAAACCGTCAATAATATTCCCGTCTGCTCCCTGCATGCGGAAGAACACCAGCAGGTTCTCCTTCAGGTCTTCCCCGGGAAATACTTCGGAAGCCAGTTTTATAAAAGTATTATAGTCGCGGATCCATACTTCCCTGTAACCGTCTCCGGCATTAAATCCGGTCTTCATTACCTCAAGTGCCTTTTTCTTTGTGAAAGCGAAATATTCATCATTCACTATCATGCGGGCAAGTTCCTTTTGCTTCTTTTTTCCGGGAGAAACACCACAAGAGGCCATGAAAGCCACGATAAAAACACAAGTAAGACTTAGCGGAAATTTCATACTCTCAGAAAATTAGTTTTTTATTTAAATGATATACTGCCAGCAATAACACTCATATCATGCCAGCAGTGCAAATTTATCGAATTTGAGCGTCAATATTCCTATTGCTGTCTGTATTCAAAAGCAACAAGTGTTCTCGGCGAGATCCCTTTCAGGGTCACAACATTCCCGTTTTTTGAAAGAGCCGCTTTTCCGCCCGAGGGGATCAACAAGGCCTGACGTGCATCAGTAACCTTTGGCAGTTCGATTGTTGCATCCACAGGTTCATCATTGAAATTTTCAATCACGATATGACTGTCACCTAAAAGATAGAATGAGACTTTAACGGGGGCATTGAATTTAATTCCCAGCGGAGCAAGCAGGCGGTCGCGGAGAGGTTGGATTTCCTCTTTTGTCATTTTCAGGAATTTTTTTGGGTCATCACCCGATTTGAATACCATCAGATTTTTATTTTCAAGCAGGGTCTGATCTGACAGTCGATTTGCCAGCTCTTCCGTCACCGCTACCTGCTTTCCCGAATTGAGAACACTGTAAAGCTTGGAGGAAAACGACGGGTCTTTGAGAGCATGTGTTGTATAGATCACCGAGGGATCGCTGCTTGTCAGTTCATGACCAGGTATGAGAGGCAGGCCAAGCATTCCCAGGTAACTGAAAATATACGGCTCTTTGATGGGCTCACTGTTTGGCAGCTTTGGCAGATAAATACCCTTCAGGGCTTTGCCTCTGACAAGCCGTGCAAGATCGAACAGAAGAGGGATCTCTTTCTTAAGTGCATCAACATCGGCAATGGGCGTCCCATCCCAGCCATCATATGTATTTGAATTTGTCTGCAGGCTCCCGTAATGGAAAAGCATAATCTCCCTGCCATTTCCCAGAACAGTCTGGCGGGCCTGCTCCACATAGTATTTCGGTGTAGTACCGAGAGCATCGATCCATCCGCCGCCGGCTTTGCCTGCACCGATTCCGTCGAGCCACCTCATGATAAAAAAGGCATTGTACTGAACAGTTCCCCCGGGTTTTATATCGAAATTGTAATCACGGGTCTCGGTACCCACCCAGGTATAGTCATAGTCCATGCTCTCCCTTACAACCTCATAGCCACGCTCATGGAAATAATCGTACCACAGAGGATATTTAATAATGATTTCCGCTTTCGGATTAACCCTTTTTGCCGGCCTGATGATATGATCATTGCTGAATTTCACAAGGAGGTCGCTGCGGAACTTAGCCCAGGTAAGATCACCTTTTGCGGCAATACAGTCTTCGCATGTACATTCGGTGAAGAGGAAATCATCGATCATTATCAGGTCAAATATCGATGCGGTATATTCAAAGATCTTTTCAAACTCCTTAACCGTACTCTCATGGGTATAACACGGGGTCATCCCCCAACCACCCACACCGTTCTTTCCTACCCTCACAGTAGTTACGCAACCTGCCACATCAAATCCTTCTTTCCTAAAGCGATCCCTTGCATTGACAAGAGTTTCTTTTTCAGCATAATATCCACCCCGGAAGCTTTCAATAAAAACCCTGGTAAGTCCGGTTTCCTTACACCATTTAACAGCTGCATCAAGGCCTTCAGCTGTGTTGATCTTGTCGCGGCAATCCTGTGCCGTAAACAGGGTTGATAATACAAGAACATCCTTGTTGTTCAGGGCAGTCTTCCATAATGACTGGGCATAACTGGAAACAGAGCTCAGCAGAGCCACTGTTATTCCAATAACAGCTGATTTTTGCAAGAGATTTTTCATCATCATTGAATTTACTGGTTTATGAATTAATAAGTTGCATATTATTCCTTTTAATGACTCCCGGGACAATACTTAAACAGGGCTTTTTCCGCATATACCAATGAACAGCAAAAATTATTCTCCCGGCTGAATAAAATAGCTCAATCGTGTTCTATGCAGGCAGCTATCTGAATAATTTTCCTGAAACCTGCAAAGCGGGGATCTGCCGACACCTGATCTTATGCCAGGCCCAGTATCCGTTTTGCATTTCCTGATCTGATCAGTTCTTTTGTGTTTTCATCAGCCTCATCATCACTCATCGACTCAATGCGGAGCCTGCCCGTGAGATAGTCGAGTATCGGAGAATGGGTCCCAAATGCAAACCTTTCCCTGCCAAAGCGTTTTAAAAGCAGGGCCAGATCATTATTATCCCTTATTGACCTTCCGGATGTGTCAAAAACCAAATCAGTCCTTTTTATGATATCCGTTTCTCCGGCATCCAGTGAAATACTGTTTGCGAGATTAACGATTATATATTTTGCATCCGGGACAGCTTTAATGACCGGTAAAACATTTCTTAATGACCATTCCCTGAAAATAATATCTGACTTTACCGGGGCACAGAAATCATAATGTGGCAGATCGAGCCATGATTTCTGCCGGCTGTCGACCATCCTGATATCAAATGCCACAGGCAGCCCCCGGTCGCGTGCCATTTTCACAAGTTCAATAAGCGCAGGATCGGTAATTTCGTAGTCGTGGTACTGGGGAAACAATCGCAGTCCTTTCATCCCCAGCCGGTTTACAGATATTTCAAAATCATCTTTCCAGCCGGCATATATCGGGTTTATTATGGCAAAAGGGATGAATCTTTCCCGGAAGCGGCTATCGGAACTGATTTCCCCGTACAATTCCTCATTGGCTGATTGAGTGTTCTTGTAGAAAATACCATTAAGACTGGCAACTACAGAAACATCTATCCCGAACCTGTTCATTCTTTCAAGAAGCTCTCCACAGGTGTTGTACCGGAGTTTCTTGAACGGCCAGTGGCCGACATATGCATTAATATCAAGCAACATTCCGGCCTCCTCTTTTCAGCAGATTATTGTAATTGTCAAAGAAAATCTTCTTTTTCTGTGCTTCGGTGGCATTTGAGGCAAGTATCTTACCGATACCATGATGGTAACAGTTATCCGTACCGAAAAAGATCCGGTCTTCTCCGAGCTGTTCTATGGCAAAGTCGATCATATGTTCTTCATTGTTGCTGCCCCCGGTGTCAACAAAAATATTCGGGCACTGTTTAAGCATCTTGCACTCATATTCCCAGTCGCCGCCCCCCCCGATATGGGCAAAATGAAACATTGCTTCAGGATATCTTTTTGCTGCTTCAACCATATCCTCGGGAAGTGTTGTTCCCGGAAACCGCCCGGTATCGTATTTCATCCTGTAGCCCCCCATACCCATCTGGCAGAAAGTATGCATAAAAACCACCATTTTCAGGTCGATCAGTTTTTCGATTATGGGATAATACAGCGGATCATTCACTTTCACCTGTATATAACCCTTGTATCCGGACATACCGAGGTCAACACATCTTTTAATCTCTTCAAGCGATTCTTTCCGGTAGATCGGATTCAGGGTAAAAAAACCCACAAAACGTCCGGGATAAGCTTTCATGGCTTTATATACTTCATCGTTATGCTGCCGCACAACATCAGGACCTTCAGGTTCCGTGCCTGAAAAATTCGTTACAGGCCGGGAGATCTGAAGCCACTCTATTCCCAGCCTGTCGGCTGTTTCGATCTGCTTTGCCAGATCATCTTCCGGATGGCAGTGAGCATCGATCTTCCTGTATTTCATTACATCAGCCATAATATCATAGGGTTCAACTGCCCGATGCACATCCGGAGAACAGCCTGCTGCAAAGCTGCTTCCCATCATCACGCCAGCTGCAGTGAAGGAAGTTGTGCCGATGAACTTCCTCCGGTTTAATATTCTCGCCATAATATATTATCTTTCCTTAACTTACTATAAGTATCCATATTTCATTGCCATCGTATTATCCGCGCGAACGATCCTGGATAATCTCAGCCTCCCTGAGGCCCTCATCGTGTGATTTCAGATTGAATTCCTTAGCAATATCAGCTATAAAAATATCGGGAGACAAACTCTCGATTATCGTCCATTCCTCCTCATGAAAGACTTTTATTCTTACTTTCCTGCCGTATTTCTGTTCAATCTCCCTGACTTCCTTCAGGTAGTCATATGTCGGCAAAAAAATCTTCTCCAGATTTACCTGACCGCAATAGAAGTTAGGATTCCATATACCGGTTGTTGCCAGAGTCTCTCCCGAAATATCGCATACTTTTGCGTTGTTTTTATTTGTACTGGAGGCCACGATGCATTTATACCTCAAAGCTTTCATATTAAGTTGCATTCCGCCGTCAAATGCCGAACACCAGAAAATAATCCTTGCTCCCTGCTCATTAAGCATTTTCCATCCGTCATCCCAGTTTATATCATAACAAATCTGAATGCCAACCGGTCCGAACTCAGTTTTTATGGCCGGCTGGAACAATGCGCCGCAGGAAATTCCATATTTAATCATTCCTGTCGTTTCATGGATCTTGTTGTACTGGCCAATACTTTTCCCGCTCCTGTCAAATACCACGGCCGAATTGTAAACCCTGCCGCCCGATGATGTATAAACAGGGCAAATAGTGTAACACTCATTCTGCCTTGAGAACTCTGAAAACTGCTCCAATACCTTTTCTGAAATCTCAATCTTCTCCTTCAGGGTGGTCTCCTTATCGACATATTCAAATGGGAATACCTCCGGAAGACATACGAAATCAGGTTTGTGGATCTTGACATCAGCAAGTATACCAAATACGCGTGCAACCATCTCCTCGGGTGTTTTTGTCCTTATCCCGGCTTGTGAGATGCCGGCGATCCATACCTGTCGCGGTGGGCTGTCACCATGACCGGGCTGTGGAAGGGGCGTGCCAGGAAAGGAAAAAGATGCAATTGGAGCCATTCCTGCCGTAAGTGCAGTTTTTTGTACAAAGTCACGTCGGGAAAATTGCTTTTTACTCATGGCTGAGATTTATAACAGGGTTAACTTAATAAGAACTCTAACTTATGCATTTCGCTGATTCGGGCATTCCTTTCTGATGGAATACTATCAGGGCCTGCGGGCCGGGAGCCATTTGGACCTTCCGCCCGTTTCGGCAAGGAACTTCATTGATTGCTGATGGCAGATCAGCTGGGCATTGAGCAGATTATCGGGAGACTCTATCTGTCTTTCCCTTGTTGTACTGTTTGCGGAAAATGCATGACTGGGTGACTCCACGACTACACTCAATGCACCGCAATGCCAGTTGAGTGCCCCGTCAAGATTATAAACCCCGGATGAGGCATTTTCGGGATTTCCTTCAATCACCGGATCATTTGTCCGCTGAAGTCCTCTGAGTGCCAGTTCTGAATGGACGTATCTGAAAAGAGTGTCAAAGACCGGCCGGAGCGCCGGTTCTCCGAGCGGCCGGTCCATCCGCATATAAACTGCGCCGGTATGGAGATTTATGATCAGATCCGGCTTCTCACGTTCGGTAAGATCAAACAGTGCCCGTGTCTCCGGCTGTATATTCCCAAGAAAATCATCATGCATGAAGTTGACGCCTGCATCGTTTGGATAGCCGCCGGGGAAACCCGGTTTGGAAAAATCCATTGGAATAAACTCCTTTATCTGCGGCCATCCGGTTATCGAGCCGTCGGGCTTCCCCCCGGTGTTAAGAAACTCCGGAACTGTAAATACGGTATCCCTGTAAAGCTCCATCCTGAGAGGTATTCTTGCCCTGCCGTCAGGATTTGTTACAGGGATAAGCACAATACGGTCAAGCCTTGAAACAACCTCTGTTATACCAGGCCATTCCATGCCCCTGAGATCCTTACCCGTTTCAATTACTGAGATGAGGTTGACCATTCCCACAATTCCCTCAAACTCACCCCCGTGAACGGCCGCCATGGCCATGTAAACAGTCTTGTCATGATCATGACCCCTGTAGGCCCGTACATCGCCGAATCCCAATGATCCTGAGAATGTGGTTGTACCTTTGCCCTGACGCTGTTTTCCATAAAAAACCGCCCTGATTGGCCTGCCTCCGGCGGATACGCCTATGATTTCAACCTGCCCCTTCTTTACTGTTTTTTCAAGAAATTCATTGACCCCGTCATAGCTCGAAATCCAGAATGGCGGAATATCCGGGGCTTCCCGAAGGTAATCCGGAGGAATGTCAAATGACCATTGCCTGCCGATCTGGGATTGATGACCGGTACAACCGTGAGTAAAAAATAATAATGTAAAAAATAAAGCAGACAGTAACAATGCTGGATTTCCAGGTGCTTTAATTGATATGATTGATTTTTTACCGGAATTCACGATGATTCCGTCAAAGCCAAAGGGGATTTTTCCTTTCATTTTGCATCAATTATATGGGTCATAAAAATTAAACAAAACAGCATTCTGCCTTAGTCTGCTATATATCAACATATTGATTTCTTCAGCCATGGTAACCACAGTATGAATTTAATTAATTTTCATCAATAAACCAGAGATGCGTGTTGCCGTAAGTTTTACCTGCAAAATGGTACCCGGTGTCCGGTATTCGGTATTCGCTGTCCGGTGTTCGGTATTCAGTGTTTGGTGTTTGGTTGGTAACTAAACTGCGTCAAAAACATAACCCAAAGCTCTAAACCTTAAACCCGAAACTCGAAACCCGAAACTCGAAACCCGAAACCCGAAACACTGAATACTGAATACCGCTTGCATAAAAGGCACGGAATTTGTAATTTTGGCCGGTAATACCACGGGGCTGACCTGGTTTTGACAGCATGTGGGGTGGTATGCAAGCATGCAGGATGTGGTGACACGTTCCTTGAACAGTGTTACAAAACAATAACTGGCGAATACAATTACGCTCTCGCTGCCTAAGCGAATAAAGTAGCTTAAGCTTTATCCCGGCCAGGTTGCCGGGACGGGACGTTTCCCGGGCGGTCATGCCCTGATCCAACCCGATACGGAGACGCACGCAATTCAGGGCTGGCCCGACGATTGTTCCGGTCCGACGGTGAGAAAAACAGGAAATAAGGGCATATTAGGTCGTTCTGCAGCTGATGTGCCTCGAAAATCAAGCAGGACTAAGCATGTAGAAAACATATGGTCTCCATGCCTGGACGCGGGTTCGACTCCCGCCAGCTCCACGTTACTCCACATTAATTAAGTGTGGAGTTTTCTTTTTATAATATAACCTGTTACATGCAACAACAGCAGTATATTAATATGTCATTGACTACCTGTGTCTGACAATGGCAGTCCCACCATCAACGCTGACGACAACAATATACTGAACATTGTCCACATTTAACCGGAATACCTCGGTTCTGGAATTGAGATTGGTTATCTTTCCTGATGACTGGGCAGGGAAAACTGCCGGATCTGATCTGAACGAAATGACCATGAATAAAACCAAACCCGTAATTAATCCGCATATCGCTCCCGTAATGAATTTCATGTTTTTCATTTTGTCTGATAGTTTATAATTAATCTGAATGAAGGCTGTGCAGCTTAAATGTAACCGATATTTAAATCATCTGCAACTATATTATGTTTGCCGCAATTGCCCTGAGTCCTGAGTATATCTTCCCGAAGATACAATTTCCCGTAATGAAGCTCCCGGCATTATCCTCCCGACATAATAATTGAAAATCAGGATCGATTCTTTGTTGCCGGAAAGCCTGTTTTTAATATATTTGAAGCCTGCAAACAATATTCTCACTGAAAAATCAAACAAGTTATATGAAAAGAATTTACGGCATCGTGTTTCTGCTGCTGACAGCAACCGTAACATGGGCGCAGAACCGGGTATTATGCTCCGATTGGAAGATTTCGGGACCGAACCAGCTGTATTTGCCGGTTTTTGCGGATGAACGATCTGTTGATGGTAAAAAATTCGATCAGGCCGCTTTGATGGAAAACATACTGGCAGATAAGGAAGGAGTGGACAAATGGAATACTCTGAATCTTGTAGGCGACAGTCTGATACCGCCTGTCAGCGGAAAAAACCAACTGGTTCAGCTAGCCGGTTTTCTGAAAAGCGACCGCTGGACAAAAGCCTCTGTGAGTATTTCAACCAATGCCCTTTTCGAGCTGTATCTCGACGGCAACAGGATAAAGACCCAGGGCATGACATCTGTAAAGCCTGTGAAGATAGAAATGAGCCTGACAACAGGTGTTCACGGGTTGTTGCTTAAAATGCTAAGTACAGAAAAATCGATGAAGTTTTCTGCAAGCGTTGAAGCAGTAAATGATTCGGCAAAGCTGTTCTGGACCACCAATGCCAGACGTACTCTTACCATTCACGACATTCTCGAAGGTGAAAAGATGTCAAATGCATTGTTATCAGCTTCAGGGAAATACCTGCTGATCCGGACAAATACTATTCTCCCTGGCAGTGGAAAATCACAGTTTTCATTCAGGGTATACGACATGGAATCGAACCGGAATCTGTTTGCACTGCGAAACAATGCCTTACGTGCCGACTGGCTTCCAAAAACCGATCGTCTGTTTTACCAGGTTGATAATGAAGGAAGTAGTGATATATATTTATTTGATATAAAGACAGGCGAAGAAAGTCTGGCAGCTTCGGGCCTGAAGTCACCCCGTGGAATAAAATGGTCACCTAATGAAGATTACTTCCTGTTCTCACGTGATGAAGAGGCTGAAAAACCAGGCGACCTGAAACGTGTTTTCAACAATGATGATCGAATTCCAGGTACCCGCAGCCGCTCATATTTATATTGCTTCGATATGAGGACCAGAATGGCACGGCCATTAACAGCCGGCGGTGAATCTGCCACCCTTCATGATATCAAACCTGACGGCACAAGGATCCTGTTCTCAATCTCACGGACCGATTACAGCGAAGTACCCTTTTCGAAACAAAACCTTTACGAACTCGAACTCGTATCAATGAAACCCGATACCATCTGGCAAAACAAACTCCATGCCGGGTATTGCCAATATTCCCCTGACGGAACACAGCTCCTGGTAACAGGAAGCTCAGAAACCTTCGGCGACATGGGTGTAAAGGTAAGCCCGGAAAGGATCCCTAACAGCTATGACGAACAGCTTTTTCTCTTCGACATCGGGTCAAAAAAAGCCGAGGCGCTGACACGCGATTTTGATCCGTCTGTCGGAAGCGTTTATTGGACCTTCGATGGAAAAATTTACCTTACAGCCGATGAACGTGACTATGTTAACCTTTACCGGTTCGATCTTAAGAAACGTAATTTTACAAAGATCAATGTTCCAGTTGAGGTCATCAATTCAGTTAATTTTGCAGCACGAAAACCGGTGGCCGTTTTTGAAGGAAGCAGTATCAGTACCCCCGGAAGACTGTATGCCATCGATCTGAACAGCGCAAAATCAACACTGCTTCTCGATCCAGGAAAAGAAATGCTGGAAAATGTTGAATTCGGACAAACGCAGGAGTGGAATTTTATTAACAGCAGGGGGACAACTATCTACGGGAGGATTTACTATCCACCGGGTTACGATCCCTCAAAAAAGTATCCAGTGATCGTGAATTACTACGGCGGAACCTCCCCTACCAACCGGGCGTTCGGAGGCCGTTATCCCAAAAACATCTGGGCGGCGGAAGGTTATATGGTATATGTATTACAACCCAGCGGATCAACCGGCTTCGGTCAGGATTTCTCAGCCCTTCATGTTAACGGATGGGGGCGCGAAGCAATCGACGATATTATAGAAGGTACAAAAAAGTTCCTGGAAGCATTTCCCTCCGCCGATGCCGAAAACGTGGGTTGCATTGGCGCTTCATACGGAGGGTTCACCACCATGACACTGCAAACACGAACCGATATTTTTAAAACCGCTATCTCCCATGCAGGAATAAGCGATATCTCCAGCTACTGGGGGGAAGGCTACTGGGGATATTCGTACAGCTCAGGTGCAACCAGGTACAGCTATCCATGGAACCGAAGGGATATCTACGTTGATAACAGCCCGCTTTTCAATGCCGACAAATTCCGGAATTCAATTTTACTGTTGCATGGCACCGACGATACAAATGTACCGGTTGGCGAAAGCCTGCAGTTTTATGCAGCCCTGAAAATACTGGGAAAAGAAGTGGAAATGGTTCTGATCAGCGGTGAGAACCATCATATACTCGATTACAAAAAGCGTCTTCAATGGCACGATACCATTATGGCATGGTTTGATTATAAACTTAAAAACCAGCCAGGACACTGGAACGAAATGTATCCCGAAAAAAATCTGTAGGAAAAAAGACCCACCACTGGCTTATTCTTCATGAGAAGGACCTGGTAAGATTCCATAGAAAAACGGAAGTTTAAGGTCAGCAACGCCTGATTTCCTCCAATTTGAACATTTACTATTGAATCTGCCCGGCAAGGCAAAATCAGGATCCCATTTTCCAGCCATTTACTACTGACGCATGCTTCGGTACCAGGTAAAGATTCGACAATACTCTGCCGACAATGAAAGATACAGAGGCAGCAATCACGCCTATCAGGTCAAGGAACACTACACACACAAGCAATATTATAATTATACCGATAAGCTCTACTGCTGTTGCAACCGAGATCGGACCCGTAGTTCCGTTAATTATTTGGGTGGATCTTTGGAAGTTCAGCAAGACAGTTAGTGCCGGCAGCAGTATCAGGATCTTCAGAGGAAGATATGCCAGGCCGGCTAGTTCCATACTCAGCCCCGAAATATTTGTGAACCACAGGTCAGCCAAAGGAGTGAAGGCAAGTACAGATATCAGCACCGTTACCGCAAATGCAAGATAAATCGCAAAATTCCTCAATTCCCGGTAGTTTTGTTTTTCCTTCCCTATCAGTGCAATATTCACCTCCTGGTACGACAAACCCATACTCCTGAAAATAAATACCAGTGAACTCACGACCGGAAGAACAGCCAGTGACTCAACCGCCATTCGGCTTCTTCCCAGGAAAAAAGTTACGAAAGGATGCACCCCGAGCGAAAGTATTGAAGTCAGCGCAAGGGGGAAATAGAACTTTGAAACCGATCTCAGGCTGAGATTACCGTTTACCGTATCGTTCTTAAGCATCAGATCTTTAAGGGTCCTGGAAACCATCATCCTTGTGGCTATAGCTTCGCAAAGTACGGCCAGCGACATTGCCCCCGCACCAACGTATGCCCCGTTGATTCCCGTAAAAAACAATATCAAACCCATAATTACAATTACCGATAACCTTACCAGGGTACCATATGTCACCCGTCGTGTCAGATTATTCCTGATAAGGATACCCTGGTAAAATCTCCTGTAACCAATTGAGGCGGCCCAGGGAATAAAGATCAGGAGAGCGACATGGGCGAGTTCTGCCACGTTCCCCGGAACTTCCATCAGATCAATGACAATGAACCTGAAGACCGGAGGGATAAGGATGACAAGCTGAATACCGGTAATGGCCGCATTAAGTATATCGGTGAATTTTTTCAGTTTAATGTAGGAATGGCGTCCGGTTACCAGAGCGGTGGATGCACTCATCAGCATGATAATCGGCGACTCAATGATGGTTGCAAAAGATCCGGCAATGCCAAAGGCGGCAAGATTGAACTTGGCATCATCAAGCCTTGCGATAAAGGCAATAAGAAAAGGCTGCTCGATGGCCATCATAAGCCAGGTAAGGGCCAGCGGCCCCCAGAAAAGAAATATCCTCCGGTATGTCAGCCTTTCAGTTACCTCCACACTATCAAAATCGCAAAGATAGACAATTCACTGCGATGGAGATCTTTTTCATCTTTTCACTGATCAGCCCGGACTCAATCAGTATTAATGTCATTATTAAATCCCGGGGCAATACGTGAAAAAGTTGTTAATAGTTCATTGTCTGAACAAAATATATTTTTTTTCGTTACTATTGCAGCTACTTTTATCGTAAAAATGATTAAGAAAACAGCAGCAAGTGCTTTTTTAATTCTTGCCGGTTTATTACTGCTGGTTCAGGCTGCTGTGCCGCATCATCATCACGGTAAACTGGTCTGTTTTGCAAAATCCCATTGCATCAATGATGAACCAACAGATGACAGGGGAAATAGCCATCCCGATCACAGTAATGACGGTGATTGCGGTTCTGACAATTGTATGTTGAAAGAACCTGCCCTGATCAGCTCAAATCAGCCGGATTCAGGGTTTAAGTTTTTAAATAAAAACTCCTGCCAGGACTGGAATGATAATTCTCCGGCAGGTATCCCGGGCAGTGAAACGGACAATCAGCTATCTGCTTTACTGCATTCAGTTATACAAACAAAGATAAGTTTCCCTGACCCCGGCCTTTCTTTTACCTCCAAAGGTCTGCGCTCCCCGCCAGCAATCTGATCTTCCGTACTGATTTATATGACAGCATTCCGCAGGAATTTAATGTTCAGCGGGATCTATCCATTATTTATTCTATTCCCAAACAGTCATTCACATGAATTTAAAATATTTTCCGGTTCCGCTGATGATACTGCTGATCTCATCATGTAATCCCGATCATGGTACGGAACACCATGACCATCATGAAGAGACAAAGATTCAGTTTACAGCATACAATCAAAACCATGAGCTGTTTGCTGAGGCAGATCCATTCATTACAGGGCATACCTCAAAAATAATGACTTATCTATCCAGCCTCTCTGATTTCAAACCAGTGTCCGCGTCTGCAGTAACCCTGAAAATGACTGTCAGCGGGCAAACCCGCGAGCAAACAATTGAAAACCCTGCGCAAAAAGGAAAATTCAGCTTTGAAGTCAAACCTGAAAAGAGCGGGAACGGCACATTGGAATTCATTGTCAAAACCGACACTGGTAATGAAATAATCATTGTTCCTGAAATAAAAGTATATTCCAGTGACCATGAGGCAGATGAGGATCCCGAAGTACATTCACACACTGCAGCAAATACCACGGTTTTTACAAAAGAGCAATCCTGGAAAATTGATTTTTCAACCGGCTACCCTTTGAGGGAGTCATTCGGACAGGCAATAAAGACGACAGCCCGGGTTCAGCCTGCATTGAATGATGAGATGCTGGTGACTGCAAAAACAAACGGTATTGTATCATTCTCAGGAAACATCATCCTGGAAGGAACAAAATTATCAGAGGGTCAGCCTCTCCTTATGATTAAAGGCAGCGGTTTCGCCGAAAACAATTCTGCCGTCCGGTTTACGGAAGCACAGAACAATTACGAACAGGCAAAGGCAGATTTTGACAGGATGAAACTTCTTGCAAGCGGGAAAATTGTTTCTGACAGGCAATTAATGGAAACGAAGACCCAGTATGAGAACGCCAGGACTGTGTATGAAAATCTCAGACAGAATTTCAGCCTGACAGGGCAGACGGTCAACAGTCCTATAGCCGGATTTGTCAGACAACTGCTTGTGGAAAACGGACAATATGTTGAAGCTGGCCAGCCTCTGATACTGATCTCTCAAAACAGGTCATTGCTCCTTCGGGCTGAAATCCAGCAGAAATATGCCGGATATCTCAGTTCAGTAACAACAGCAATCATAAGGAAGGTTGAGGATAACAAAACCTTCACCCTTGAAGAACTTAAGGGAAAGATCCTGTCCGTCGGGAAAGCTGCCACCAATGATAATTATCTTATTCCCCTGACCATTCAGGTGAATAACCCGGGTAGCCTTATCCCCGGAAGTTTTGTGGAACTGTATCTTAAAACCGTATCGGATGCCGAGGTTCTGACAATACCAAATCAGGCAATAATTGAAGAGCAGGGCAGGTATTCCATATTTGTCCAGGTCACTCCTGAACTGTTTGAAAAACGTGAAATAAAGACAGGTCAGACAGATGGCATAAGAACGGAAGTTATCAGCGGTCTTGCTGATAATGAACGTATTGTAACCAAGGGAGCTGTCATGATAAGGCTTGCACAAAGCACCGGGGCCCTCGATGCACATTCAGGTCATGTCCATTAATAACGCGGAAATCCATGATCAATAATATCATAAAGTTCTCCCTGAAGAATAAGTATCTTGTTATACTGCTTTCATTGGCGCTGGTGGTTTTCGGGATCAGGACAGCCATAAACATGGATATCGATGTATTTCCCGATCTGACTGCTCCAACCGTGGTTGTCATGACCGATGCTCACGGGATGGCCCCGGAAGAGGTTGAACGGCTTGTAACATTTCCCATTGAAACTTCCGTGAATGGTGCCACAGGTGTGCGAAGGGTCAGGTCGGCCTCATCACACGGCTACTCTTTTGTATGGGTAGAATTTGACTGGGGTACCGACATTTTCAGGGCGCGGCAGATAGTAAGCGAAAAGCTGATCACGGTCTCCTCACAGATGCCTTTGGGAGTTGACCAGCCGGTGCTTGCTCCACAATCAAGCGTTATGGGGGAAATATTTTTTATCGGACTACAGGCGGACAGCACAAGTCTGATGGATCTGAGAACCATAGCAGAATGGAACATTAAACCATTGCTGCTGGCGACGGGCGGTGTCTCACAGGTGACAATTATTGGCGGTGACTATAAACAATACCAGGTGCTTGCCAATCCACAGAAGATGAATTTCTACAATGTCTCAATGAATGAATTGTCTGAGGCTTGTGAAAGCATCAGTGAAAACTCAACCGGAGGTGTGGTCAGGCAGTACGGTAATGAGTATGTGGTCAGAGGCATTGCCCGGGCCTCAGATACCGAGATCCTGGGTAACACTCTTGTCAGTACCTTTAATGGCAAACCGGTCAGGCTGAACGATGTTGCTGAAGTTAAGATCGGAAGCGCGGTAAAGATGGGACATGCTTCAAGAAACGCCAGCCCGGCCGTGATTATATCCATATCCAAGCAACCTCACACAAACACACTCAGGGTTACGGAGAAAATAGAAGAAAATCTAAGTGCCTTGAAGAAAACATTACCGCCAGATGTTAAACTTGACACAAAAATTTTCCGCCAGGCCGATTTCATTGAAACCTCCGTACGCAATGTTCAGAATGCACTGATTGAAGGGGCAGTATTTGTCATTATCATACTTTTTATATTTCTTGGAAGTTTCAGAACAACGATCATTTCGCTGCTGGCAATTCCTATCTCCCTGCTTGGTGCAATTGTTGCCATGAAATTTCTCGGATTGAATATCAATACAATGAGTCTTGGCGGAATGGCCATAGCGATTGGTGCGCTCGTTGATGATGCCATAATTGATGTTGAAAATGTTTACAAGCGTCTTCGCGAAAACCGACTGAAGCCTGAAGGAGAGCGTCAGGGTTCCTTCACAGTGGTGTATGAAGCATCAAAAGAGATAAGGGCCTCAATTCTGAATGCCACGGTCATTATCATTGTGGCATTCCTCCCATTGTTTTTTCTATCGGGAATGGAAGGGAAAATGCTGAAGCCGCTGGGCATATCTTTTATCGTTTCCCTCTTCGTGTCACTTATTGTGGCAATGACACTGACTCCGCTGTTATCCGAACTGCTATTATCTGACGAGAGGTACCTTGCAAGGAATGAAAAAGATAAATGGCTTGTGCGTAAGCTTTCGCATTATTATAAAAGATCTCTCAGATGGTCGCTTAACCATAAAAAAACAATCCTGTTATCAACACTCGGCTTGTTCATTGCTGTCCTGATCCTGATGTCAACACGGGGTAGAAGCTTCCTTCCTGAATTCAATGAAGGGTCATTGACCATTTCCATAGTCACCAGGCCCGGTACCTCCCTGGAAGAAAGCAACATGCTGGGCAACCTTGTTGAAACAGAATTGCTGGCAATTCCAGGCATATCCAGCACAGCACGCAGATCAGGGCGGGGTGAGCTTGATGAACACTCACAGACAACCAACAGCGCTGAAATCGATGTTAATTTCTCACTCAACGGACGGGATCGTGATAAACTCATGGCCGAAGTCCGAAATACCCTGTCGCAGATTCCGGGAATAGCATTTACTGTGGGACAGCCTCTCGGTCATCGCATTGACCATATGCTCTCGGGAACACGTGCCAACATCGCAATAAAACTGTTTGGAACCGACCTCAACAGGATGTTCTCACTCGGGAAGGAGGTAAAAGGTTCGATTGAGGGCATTGGAGGCCTTGTTGACGTTAATGTTGAACAGCAGGTTGAAATCCCGCAGATTCAGATACGGGCAAACCGGGATATGCTTTCCTGGTATGGGATCACGCTGCAGGACTTCAACCAGTTCGTCGACCTTGCTTTCGCTGGAAAAAAACTGGCAGATATTTATGAGGACCAGCGCAGCTTTGATCTCATTTTAAGGTTGGATAAGGATTATACTGATAATATTGAAGGTATCCGCAATGCGCTTATAGACACTCACGACGGGAAGAAGGTCCCCCTCGAACAGGTTGCAGATATTGTCTCCGCTTCAGGGCCAAGTTCAATCAGCCGTGAGAATGTTCAACGAAAGCTGGTTGTTTCTGCAAATGTGGCAGGACGTGATCTGCGGGGGGCAGTCCAGGAAATACGGGAGAAAATAAATACTGCAATCGTTCTGCCCGAGGGATACAGGATTGAATATGGCGGCCAGTTTGAAAGTGAGGCCAGGGCATCACAAACTCTCCTGATAACCTCCGTATTTGCCTTGCTGATTATATTCCTGCTGTTGTTCCAGGAATTCAGGAACTTCAGGCTGGCCGGAATTATCCTGCTTAACCTGCCACTGGCCCTGATCGGAGGTGTTATGGCAATATTCCTTACATCAGATGTTATAAGCATCCCCTCAATCATCGGATTTATTACCCTGTTTGGCATAGCCACAAGAAACGGGATACTTCTCGTTTCCCATTACCAGCGCTTGCAGGACATTGGCACACCGCTGGGTGAAACAATCATTAAAGGTTCTGCCGACAGGCTTAACCCGATACTGATGACGGCCCTGACTGCTGCCCTTGCGCTTATCCCGCTGGCACTGAGGGGCAGTCTTGCAGGAAACGAAATTCAAAGTCCGATGGCAAAAGTCATACTGGGAGGTTTGATAACCTCAACTTTATTGAACATCTATATTGTTCCAATGGTGTACAGCATATTCAGAAATCACGGAATAATATCGAACAATGATCTTTAAAGCAGGCAACCGCAGGCCGGAATTAAGGGTCATCTGCCTGAAAGCAGAACCATACGTCACTGTCGGTCGGATACTATGGGACGGGGTCAGCAGCTGCTTCTGAAACCCGCATTGACATTCATCTCTTTTTCATAATTCCTTTAATGATTATAAAGGCTTTTTATGATATATTCACGAGATTAAAACTTGTGAAACCATATTCTTATGACGAAGAAAATCCTCATTTTGATAAATGATGCTCCCTATGGTTCAGAGAAGGCATACAATGCTTTCCGGCTGGCAATGCAGCTTTGCAGGGAACATGATGATGTTGAGGTAAGAATATTTCTTATGGCAGATGCAGCTGCCTGCGCAGTTGCAAATCAAAATACCCCGGCCGGATATTACAATATCGAAAGGATGCTTAAGGCTGTCCTTGCAAAAGGAGGAATGGTTAAAATATGCGGCAGTTGCATTGAAGCCAGGGGCCTGAAGAACACAATGCTGACAGAAGGAACTGAAATAAGCACAATGGCCGCCCTGGCAAACTGGGTTATTGACAGTGACAAGGTGATTACATTCTGATATTTGTTCAGAATCCTTTTAACATAACCGGAACAAAAATGACCCGTTAAAAAATCATTCAGAATGATATATATATTCAAGGAACTTCGCAGGCATAAATGGAGAACAATATTCAGTGTTACCGGGTATGCCCTTGCCACCGTGTTCATACTTCTGATACTCTCAGTGGCAGACGCAAATAAAAATGATTCTTACGGTGTCCTTCAGAGTACCGGAACCCATTTTATTGTTTACATACCTACAGAAGCCAATTTATGTACCAGCAACATTGCCAATGGTTCTGTTTTTGCAGAAGGTGTAAAAACGATGATGCTGGACCACGATATGGTCAGGACAATCAGGAATGTTGAAGGTGTGAAGGATGCGGCAGCATGTCTTCAGTACAAAATGTTCGACGGAGTTTTTCAGTCAGAAGTTTCAATTGCGGGTATCGACACCTCAAGTCTGGCTACAAGAACAAATGTTCTTGCCCCGGCACATGTAATATCAGGCAGGTACTTTTCCGGCAGACCTGAAGAACTACTGGCTGAAGAATCATTTGCCGCTGCACATGATCTGTCGCCGGGGGATACCCTGAAGATATTCGGTGGAAAAATGATTGTGGCCGGCATAGTGAATTCCGGTATACGGCCTGTGAAAGCAGATTTCTATGCACCCATCTCCCTTGTCAGGACAATCCTTAAAGACAGGCTGCTCTGCAACGCCCCCAATTTCGATATGAATATCATTCTGGTTGAAGTTGCGGATGCCCGTGTACAGGATGATGTGATCACCAGGATCAGGAACATGATGTACAAATTCGCAGTATCAACCTATAACTGCTATCAGCCAGCCAACAGGGTAATGTCGATAATTGACAGATCATCCATTGGCCTCACAGGACTGATATTTCTTTTCCTGGTAATTTTTTCGGCAAAGACTCAGCTCACTGCCCTGATGGAAAGATTCAGGGAAATAGGAATCCTGAAGTCATTAGGCTGGTCGGATTCCAGCCTGGCCATACATGTTTTCCTGGTATCCCTTATACAGTCAGTTGCCGGAGTAACAGCAGGAGTATTGCTCGCATTCGGTCTAATTGAATTCCTGGGACATCTTGATAATCCGGTTTTCAGTTCTTACAGTTTCCGGCTCCGCTTCGGAACTATCCCGTTAATATACGCTCTCTCACTGATTGGTGCCGTTGCCGCAGGTCTTTATCCGGCAATAAGGATATTCCGGACAAAGGCCGGGGATATTATCCGGAATCACATGTAATCTTATCGGAATTGGAATTATGAACAACTATAAAATTGAATGCATCTCCCTGAACAAACAATATAAAGGCAGGAATGTACTTATCACTGCCGTCAGGGATGTCAGCCTCAAAATCGAAAAAGGCGAATTCATATTGTTGAAAGGGAGGTCAGGAGCAGGAAAATCTACCCTGATAAACCTCATAGGAGGACTGATCGCACCGACGTCAGGTAAGGTAACTATTGATGGCTTCATTGTAAATCAACTTAACAATAAATCATTGAGCAACCTGTTGCTGAACCGGGTTGGGATTGTTTTCCAGGGCTTCAATCTCCTTCCCACATATGATATTTATGAGAACATCGAAGTTGCCCTGGCCCCCAGAGGACTTTCAAAAAGAGAAATAAAAAAACTTGCAATACCATATTTTGAACGTTTCGGACTGTCAGAAATGATGCATCTTCTACCCGAAGAACTCAGTACGGGACAACAGCAGAAGGTGGCAGTCATCCGGACCCTGATACGGCAGCCATCCATTATTCTGGCCGATGAGCCGACTGCCTCGATAGACGATATTACAGCCGGCGAGATACTGGAGCTCATGAGGAATCTGTGCAATGAGCAAAATGTAACAATCATACTGGCAACTCACGGTATTGTCCCCGAAACGATCGCTGACAGGATGATTGTAATGGAAAACGGGAAAGTGATCAATCAATGACATATTTTTAATCAACCTGATTACCTGCCATCAGATCCTTCAACTTCAGGCTTCTGAACACTATTCCTTCATAAGGAGACTTATGCCCCATCTCAAAAAGACATCCTACCCTGCCTGATCTTAAGATGGTAATGTCTGAGTAAGCTGCAGGTCCTTCATGAAGTACTCTCGAATGTGCCCAGGTTTTTCCCTGGTCAGAACTGACTCTCAGGGTCATTCTCACCCGTGAAATCTCATCTGCAGGATTGGAAAACAACAGGATTTTCTTTTTATTATGTGCCAGGAGGGAGCCCTGACACACAGGTTCAACAAGGAAAGGATCAGGATAAATATCGCTCCAGCTGATTCCCCCGTCGGTACTTACTGAAACTTTTCTTGTTTTCCGGATGCGATCATAATTCCTCATATTAAGCATAAGCCTGCCGTCAGCCAGCTCAGCAACGGAACATTCGTTAACCTGATCCTGGGGAGTGGTTCCGCCCAAATGCCAGGTGGAGCCATTGTCGTCAGAGTAAATAACATGCGAATAGTATCTTTCTGTTACCGATTCTATATGATCGCATGGAATTATAAGCCTGTTCCTGTATTTCCCCTCCCTGACCTGAATTCCATGGCATGGTCCGGTTGCATACCATGTCCAGTTAGTTTGCTTAACTGATCCGGTGATTTCCGAAGGCTCTGACCATGTCCTGCCGTCATCGGATGAGATCAGCAAAAATATCCGTCGTGTATCCATACTCTTTCCCTTAATAATATCCGGTTCATTATCTGAGCCGAGATTCCAGGTCGATAAAAGAAAAATCTTTCCCGTTACAACGTCCTGTACCGGAGCCGGATTACCGCAAACATTATCTTTATCATCCCAGATAACAATAAGATCACTCCAGGTCTTTCCGTTATCATCCGACCGTCTCATAACCAGATCGATATCCCCCGTATCGGAAGAGCTGTTCTTTCTGCCCTCGGCAAAGGCCAGAAGAGTGCCTTTAATGGTAGTAATTATTGCCGGAATCCTGAAAGTGGTATACCCGTTTGTCCCGCTCTCAAATAAATATTCTTCCTGATTTTTCTTAATCCTTTCACGGCATAATGAAGGATTGAGGATCAAAGATATCAGCAAGGTCATCATCAGGAATCTCGGGGAAATTTTCATCTGTAACATTTATTGTTTTAAAAATCTGATTGCTGTCAAATTCTGCCCGGATCTAAAAATAAACATTATTGTTCCTCGGTAAATTAAACCCCGGGACTATTTTTCGGAAAGCAGGTTTTATCGATACAACAAACCGCCTGCCTGTTTCGGTTGGAATCACTCTCCCTGTTGTGTCGGCTTCCAGGCAAGGCTTGAATGATGGCTGTCCAGTTTATGGTCAGGCATATCTGGTTTATCCGGAATTATGTAATGGCCTGTCTTACCAATAACAGGCATTAACAGTATATGGTACATCAGGGACTGTGCCCGGGATCGATTTGCAGTATCGTCGGTGATCACCTCAACAAAACATTGTCCGGCACCGCGATTAATAGTGAAAAATATAGTGGGAATGGATCGACAGGGATCAACGGTCCATAAAAAATCAACAGAAAAATCTTAACCGACAATTGAACAATATTCTGTAGAACAATGTTATGGTTTTGGAATAAGTTGTTGAACTTAATCTTACTCATCTATGAATAACCTGAATGACCGGAGATTTTATTATCCCTCCCAACAAATAACTGAAAATGCCATAGTTAAGGACTATGATGAGCTTTACCGGTACTCAGTGGAACACCGTGAGGAGTTCTGGGCAGAACAGGCTGAGAATCTCTTCTGGCACAAAAGATGGGATGCCGTGCTGGATAAATCCAATCCCCCCTTTTACAGGTGGTTTCCCGGAGCAAGGACCAATATTGTCTACAATGCGCTTGATCGTCATCAACAAACGCCGGTAAGGAACAAACTGGCACTGATATGGGAGGGAGAACCGGGCGATGTCAGGACATTCTCCTATCATTCGGTAAACCGTGAAGTTTCGCAGTTTGCAAATGTACTGAAAAGCATGGGTGTAAAAAAAGGCGATGTGGTTACAATCTATATGCCCCAGATCCCTGAGCAGATTTTTGCGATGCTTGCCTGTGCCCGGATTGGAGCAGTTCACAGTGTGGTTTTTGGCGGATTCAGTCATGAATCACTTGCAGACAGGATAAATGATGCAAACAGCCGCGTGGTTATTACTGCCGACGGCGGATACAAGCGTGGCAAGGTTGTGGAAATGAAATCGATTGTAAACAAGGCAATGGAATTGTCTCCGACAATGGAAATATGTATAACGATAAGAAGGGCAAATGTTGATGTTTACATGGAAAACGGAAGGGATTACTGGTATCATGACCTTGTCGGGCTGCCCATTGCATCCTATAAATGCGAAACGGAAGTAATGGAATCTGACGACATGCTTTTTCTCCTTTATACATCAGGTTCCACAGGCAAGCCAAAAGCGCTTGTTCACACACATGGCGGATACAGTGTCTACACCTCTACAACCCACCGCATGGTGTTTGACTTAAAACCGGAGGACAGGTATTGGTGTGCAGCTGATCCGGGTTGGATTACCGGGCACAGCTACATTGTATACGGCACTCTGATAAATGGTGCAACTGTGGTCATGTATGAAGGTGCACCTACATATCCCTATCCTGACAGATGGTGGAAAATGGTTGACAAGTACGGAGTGAACATATTATACACTTCACCTACTGCAATAAGAAGCCTGATGCGTTTCGGCGACTCATGGCCAAAGAGAAATGATCTGAGTTCCCTGCGCCTTTTAGGATCAGTGGGTGAACCCATCAACCCGGAAGCATGGAAATGGTATCATGAAATCATCGGTAATGGCAGGTGCCCGATAATGGATACCTGGTGGCAAACTGAAACAGGCGGATTCATGATAACACCCCTGCCGATCACCCCGCTCAAACCGGGTTCCGCATCAAAACCTTTTTTCGGAAATGAAATTTCAGTTGTAAACGAGGAAGGCCGGGAAGTGAATGTTGGTGAAGAAGGAAATCTGGTAATAAAATCCCCCTGGCCCGGTATGACAGCCGGAGTTTATAAGGACAATCAACGTTTTATTGATACGTACTGGTCCAAATACAGTAAGCAGGGTTGGTACCAGACAGGTGATTCGGCCAAAATAGATGAAGATGGTTATTTCTGGATAATAGGAAGGACTGATGATGTTATAAAAATAAGCGGATACCGGCTTGGTTCATATGAGCTCGAAAGTATTATGAGCAGCCATGCCGCAATAGTGGAATCGGCCGCCATAGCCCTACCCCACCCTGTCAAAGGTAATTGCATTCACATCTATGCAGTGTTGAGGAAAGGATATGAGCCGGGCAAAGAACTGGAAAAAGAACTTATTGGTCATGTGATCACCCACCTGGGGCCTATTGCAAAACCTGAAGAAATAATTTTCGTTGATCAGCTTCCAAAAACAAGAAGCGGTAAAATCATGCGCAGGGTATTGAAGGCTAGGGCCCTTGGGCTTCCTGAAGGGGACCTCAGTACACTTGAAGATTAATATACCCGCTAACAGACTGACCGGGAATAAGTATTGGTCAGTATTTTGAACCGAAGATCCGGCCGCTTCTTCTTGAATGCCTGAAAGCCTGCTTCCTTAGCTTGGCATTGTGTTTGGAATAGAAAGCCCTGTTCCTTTTCATCTGCAGGTTATCCTGAAGCATCAGCCCTCTCAGATCAGCCTGATATTTCCTGCCGGTCATGCAACCTGTGAAAGTTATCCCCAGAATGAATGTTATCAGTATTAATAATATCGGCCTTTTCATTTTTCAGTACTTTGTCGGATAAAAACCATATTTAAAACTTATTTCCTGTAGATTTAGAAGTACATTTTCAATCTTTAAACGGATTTGCAAAAAAAAAGTTGCATTTTGCAATATACTCAGGCTACATGGCGTTTTAACAACGAAACCATGATACGCCGGAAATGAATAATAAAAGATCAAACAAACCGAGAAATACCAAATTCGTCAGGATAGATAATTCCACCTGGATCGAAACAGATGCCCTGGTTCCTGATGATGTTGCAAGAATGCAATTCCTGCAGAAGGTTCAGTTGTCGAGACCCGGTTCATTTGAAAGTCAGGTCAAAGATGATTTATTTTACCTGAGAACCTAATATTATCCTTCCCTTAATCGTAAAATCAGGGCTGAATGATTCGTGTTGCCGGTTTATGGCCGCATCGTAAAAAAGCCTCAGATTATTATTGCTGTAAAATCAATGTAATTCCTTAACAGTTACATCAACCTGATTGGTAACTGTTTCTCCCGGCTGTAGAAATGGCAGCAGGCCTTCCTCCCTCAATACTTTTCTGTTCCTGACCGGAACATTCCCCGGTTCAAGTCCGAGAACATACTCACCGGGACCCATCATTTTCCACTGAGTAAACCATGGCAATGCAGCCCCTGTAAACTCAATGGTGAGGTCAATCCCTGATTTTTTATTTATCAGCGAAACTGAGGAAATCCCTTTTTCATCCGGTCTCAACCTGTGAAAGTATACCTGTTCTGTGAATCCGGCCTGCGGCAGGCTGAAACGCTTAAAATTTACTGCTCCTGATGCAGAATGTTCATCCCTTGGAATTGTTTCCTCCGGATTAATTATCAGTTCCGATTCTTCAGAAAGGAACGGATAACCGAAATTCATGTGATATAGAATTGTATACGGACTTTCTGCATATCCGAAATTGGTGATCGCGTCAGCAATGCGAATCCTGTTCTGCCCTATGGTAGTTGTAATTTCCCGTTCAAGCCGGATCTTGTTTCCAAAAAGAGCGGCCTCCTCAACAATTCCCCTCAGCCTGATGTGATATTCATCCTCATCCCAATGTGACAGATCAGCCACCTGACGGGCAGGAATATTGGAATAACGTCCATGCAGACCCAGCAACTCATCTTCATCCAAAACAGGAGGCCCAAGATAGGTCAGGCCGCAGGTCGTCAGCAGTCCGCCCGTGAAAGTCCTCAACCAGCCTGAATTCTCAGGCTCGTAAAAAGCCGGATGAGATTCCCCCGTGCTGGTGAGATAAACAAGGTTAATACCCCTGTAAGAAGCAAGGGAAATATCCATTCCCCGGTCAGGAAGGACTGTATAATTCAGCCCGCTTCCGGAGTTGACATCAATTGCCCGCATGTTACGGCCCCTGCCATCAGTAAGCTCGTAATGCCTTGTCCCCCCGAGCTGATCCAGATTTCCAATATATTGCAATAGCTCTTTTGTTTTCATTTCAGGTTATTTTATGTGTTCGCAGACTATTAACCGCGATTTAAAATGAATTTTCATCTTATTACCTGTTGCCGGCTTCAGGCTCCCCTGACATGATCAGTACTTAAAACCATTTTCAGGGCGGAGATACTTAAAATAGGATTCTATCTGTAGGTATTAAGAAGCCTTATAACCTCATCACAGCTTTTTACTTCATTTTCAGGACGGACCCCGTCGGGAAAAACTTTAAGCAATGGCAGTATCTGCAATTGTGCATTACTGTCATTGATCTTTCCATTTTCGTCTGTGAGGTTTTCAAGCTTCAGTCCGAGATGTTTTGCCATGAACCTGTACATTGCCACTCTCTTGTTATAACCATAATCATGAATCTCATTCTCAAAATGGGCATTTTCGACATTTTCTGACTTGCCGAACAGGCTGTAAACCTTTTTGATATACGGATATTCTATATCCGGGACATTCCTTGTCCAGTCATCTCCATCTGAGATTATCAGCTGTGGCTTTGGTGCGAATGATGCAGCAATCTCAACATTGTTGGTCTCAAAGCCTGGGGTCCTGTGAATGGGCATACCGCTTTCACAATTACATCCGCCGTAAAAATGAGCTGATACCTGCACGGCCGGAACAGAGACATCAATTCTGTCATCGACAGCGGCAAGCAGAAAGGATTGGGTCCCGCCTCCAGATGCTCCGGTAACACCAAGTCTCGTGTCATCAACAAAACCAAGTGAAAGGAGGAAATCGATAACCCTCATACTGTTCCAGGTCTGGAGCCTTAATACTTCCGGAGTCCCATGCAGGCACGGAAGAGATTCACCATATCCCACCATATCGTAGGCAAATACGGCTGCGCCCATTAAGGCAAGGGCTGCACACCTGTATTGCATATCGATCCTGTATCGTCCATAGTCGGCAGGATTGTTCCAATGTCCGTGCGGACAGGCAATACCCGGTATCTTACCGGTAAATGACGCCGGCAGATAGAGATTTCCTGTAACATAAAAACCCGGCAGGCTTTCAAATGCAACGTTTTCAACAGTGTATCCGTCAAAAACCTGTTTTATCTTCCTTATCGGGTTCAGATTGCACCGGGCAGGCAGCTCATCAAGTTTTGCACCTTTCAAAATCGTGGCCCTGATCTGCCCGGCACGTTTCATCCATGAAGCCTGATCATGATATGTTCTGGAAAATTTTTCAAGATTGGCCCTGCCTCCTTCTTCAGTGGTATAATAACCCTGACACAGAAAAGATTCCTGGGAATGGGCTGAAATAAATCCAAAAAAACATGCGAATAATAATAATTTCAATTTCATAATCATATAAACTAAATGGTTTGAAAATCTCATACAAGATAAATGTTTCCATAAAGCAATTTACATAAGCAGCGATTAATTTTATATGAGGATCAATACCGGGGATATTATCTCTGGAGTCCGTTTCTACCTGTATGAAACTGGGTTGATGATCCTGATCATTCCACATACCGGGAATTGCCATGACCAATTCACTGTTTGCACGTTAACAGTTCGCCATTATTGATTTTCAGCACAGCCCGGATCGTTAGTTTATTCATGACCGATTCAGGACCCAAAAGCATATGCAGGTTCTCCCTTATCCGGCCGGAAAGAAGAAGGATCCGGCTAATTACCGGCCACAAGCAGTTTGCAGCTCACCTTAAACCGTGAAGTAGTTAACACACAGAAATACATCCCCTGTCCAATCCGTTTCCCCGGATCAATGCAGCCATTCCAGGTAAGAATAGTTAAACCCGGCCCCCTTACCCCCTTATCAAGGGTGAGAATCTTTAATCCTGTCAAACTGAAAATGGAAAGGTCCACGTGATCTTCACCGGCAAGTTCGTATGCGACAGTTGCATGCCCTCTGACAGGATTTGGAGCAATCATGAGTGAAGGAAGTGCCTGCTCCGATACTTCACTGACATTTACCACCCTGTCTTCACGAACCTGCGCAGTATCAAGATTGGTTACATGAATATTGTCAAACCACACATACTGACCTGAACTGACCGGAAACTCTGATGATATTTCAAATCTTTCTACTGCCGACCAGTCAAACTTACCTTCAGGATCATACCAGGAATTATTGTCCCATGATCCCTTCTCGTAAAGATCTGACAAGGGTATATGGACATGATGCCATTTCCGGTCCCATTCTGCGACAGTGCCGTCAATCGTAATACCCATCCTCCACGGATGATCCTGTTCATCAGTCTTTGTGTCAACGAACCTGATATCGAATTTTATGTCGGGCTTATTCCCACGAACCATAAAATCCACCGCATACCCCCCGGCTGCAAGTTTTGACAGATCCTTAAATGGCTTGAATCTGAAAACGATTGCATTATATTGACCAAAATCCTGCCAGAGCAAGTTATATATTCCGTTGTTAGGCAGATCAGTCGAATAGAAATTGATTTTGCCCGTACCATAGCTTCCATCTGATATTTGATCGCAGATAAAATCAGAATATATTAAAAATCCGTTGGTTTCAGGAGTAATTACAAAAGGAGTCTGGGGTGGTATATTTAAACCCAGCGACTGAAGAAGAGTGATATTAAGATCATGATCAAAAAGCTCATTTGAGTTTTTGTTGAATAAACCGAATCCGCCCTGGTAATCCCATATTGTCCAGGGGATATTTTTTTCATCAAGATACTGTCTTACAGCGTTATACCAATAAGATCTGTCGGTATTGCCGCTGTTTGGAATATAGACACCGAATTCACCGCAGAAAATATTAACATTCCTGCTGTCCCTGAAATTTACCGCAATATCGATCAGTTGCTGAACACGGGCAACAGTTCCGTCGGACGGGTAATTGTTGAGGTTGCTTTCGATCCATGTTCCTTTCAATGATGCAGGACATGCTGGCATTTCCGCCTGATCGAACGGAAACGGCACACCCGCCAGCGGTTCCATTGATGGTGTGGTCCATGATGCTCCCTGGTGGGTGAACACAAAGGGATCATAGAAATGAAAAGTATACAGCAGGTTAGCGTCCGTGTAAACGGGAAGGTTTTTCAGTTCATCATAGGAATTATAACCCGATCCCCCTACGATAATTGTATGTTTTGTATCAATGGCCCTTATTTCAGCAATAACCTCCCCCTGTATTGCGCCCCACCTGGAAGTGGTAATGCCATGAGGCTCATTCAGTATCTCAAATAAGATCAGATCAGTCCTGTCCTTTAAATGCATTGCTATTTGCGACCATATTGCCTTAAGTATACTCCCCACATCCGGACTTGTATCGATGACGGGATCGAAGCTGTGATTATCCAGGATCAGGTATATATTCAACTCTTCACACAGGTCAATCACTGAATCCAGGAATTTAACAAAAAGAGGATCAAGCGTATTTGACGGATCACCAAGGGTCATGCTGTGAAGATTTACAGGAAGACGGATCACATCACAACCCAGGCTTTTAATATTGATCAGATCCTGTCTGGAATATTTTGTTAACTGGATCTGACCCGGGTTGTCTGCCTGGAACCAGCCGGTCAGATTAACTCCCCGGCTGAACGGAGCCTGGCAGATGGCGTAAAGCCCTGTCAGCAACAGAAAACATAGGCAGGTTAAAAGCCTGCCGGCATTTTTAAACGCAGAGAATGATTTTGCACTGGCTTTTGACATAAATGTGATAATACTGTTAAAGTTAACAAATTTCAGTTACTTTTATATACTCAGGATGTAATGAAAACCATCTGCTGACGCTTCCGGAAGAACGGATTCCTGGTAGGAGCTGCCAATAAGTTACGGGTAACTGCTGATAGGTGGTTTGTCAAAAAACGGTGTGATCCAAGGATATCTGGATATTCCGTGGATCAGGAAATATAAGGACCGGATACTGAGCCCTGAAGGCGAACGGGCAGAAGAAATTATCCTCTTGTCAGTGCGGATAAAAAACATCAAAACTTCAATATATAATGAAAAAAAATCTGATCACGAAAATGGTTCTCCTGCTGGCATTCTGTATGATTACTATTCCCCAGTTTTCCCAGGCACCCCATAAAATAAGGGTATTATCTTATTATGCAGGCCGGCCGGAATTACTCGACAGCTTCAAGATAGAGAATATGACACACATAATATTCTGCTTTGGACGGCTTAATGGCTCAAGATTCAGTGTCAGAGGACCCGGCGATACGGTAATAATACAGAAAATGGTATCACTGAAAAGCAGGAACCCGGAACTGAAAGTACTTCTTTCACTTGGAGGATGGGGAGGATGCAGGACCTGTTCCGATGTTTTTGCAACAAAAAGAGGCAGAAGGGAATTTGTACTTTCCCTAAAAGGATTTTATGATTATTTCAAGGTTGACGGACTCGATCTCGACTGGGAATATCCTGCCATAAAAGGTTACCCGGGACATAAATTCACATCTGCTGATAAAAAGAATTTTACAAAACTGGTGAATGAAATCAGGAAGCTGGGATATGATCATGAACTGAGTTTTGCAGCCGGAAGCTCGGAAAGATACATCGATTCTGCCATCCAGTGGAAACGTGTGATGAAGAAGGTTGATTATGTAAATCTCATGACCTATGATCATTCAGGACCCGGATCTCCGGTAACTGGTCATCACACCGGACTCTATTCCACACCCTATATGCATAGGTCAGCTGATTTTATGGTAAAAAGCCTGCTTAATATGGGAATACCGGCTGAGAAGATAATATTGGGGGGAGCGTTTTACGGTAAGATATTTGAAAATGTCGACAGCATAAATAATGGTCTTGCAAGGCCGGGTAAGTTTAAAAATACTGTTTTATACAGGAATGTGTCCACCCTGCTGTCAGCCGACAGCGGCTGGGTATACCACTGGGACGAAGCTGCATCAGCCCCGTTTCTTTACAATAGGGCAAAAAGACAGTTCTTTACCTATGATGATGAAAAATCGATAGAATTGAAAACCAGATACGTGATTGACAACAAGCTGGGAGGGATAATGTACTGGCAGCTTGGAGGTGATTTGTACAATAAAGGGTTGCTGGATGTTATTGACCGGGTAAGGCGGAACTATACCGGACTAAAACCGGGGAAAAATTAAGCAGCCCGGACAATCAGTCCTGAAGCTCCGCAAACAAGAGTTGCTGGTAACCCATCCTGATAACCTGATTTACTGCTTTTCATTTGTTGTCCCATGTATTTACCCCGGTTTCCCGGGATTCCAATGACAAACACACCGAAAAAATCGTACCCTGATAAGAGTGACTCCATTTTTTGCATTCGGCAGATTTGAAATTTTTAATCCCAGAAAAAGTGCCATTTGTCAAAATCAATTATTATCGGAAAAACATGCCATGATAACTGCACTGCTATTTATTATATTGAATATCCGGGTATTACAAACCAGGTATCAATGGAATCGCTCGTTTGCGTAAAAAAATTGATAAATTTTATCCGGATTTTGACGAATGCATGTTTTTATATGATTAACATATTCTGTGAATTGACGAACCAGCCAGACCCTTACACTAAGTTAGTAAAATCTGAAAAAAAATCCCGAAACGTACCTTTTCTTTTTTGAAGACCTCGCACTTAATTAGTAATTTTATATTTGGTATTAAGTATCCTATCAATGGATGAAGTGACAGTAAATCAAAAAATTGATGTAGGCAATTTACGGGCTGTTAAGAACGACTACCTGGATAAGCAGACCCTGTTGGATGAGGATCCTAACAATCCGGTCTTTAATAATCTTGTAGCTGAAGGCGGCGGGAATTTCTACCATTACATCAACTGGCTTGGATTGTCAAAAGATCCTAATTTAATGATATTATCTTCAATTCATCATTATTACTATGATTTCAACGAATTGAAGGATGTAAGGACGCTTGTAAATCTCAAGCAATTAAACCAGATAAATCATATTGATCGTTTTTTAAGCAATGTTTTCAGAGTGCTTCCGAGCAAGGCTAATTTTATAGGCTGTTTTAAAGATAATAAGATCCATCGCGGAATGGCCGTTCCAATCTATCAGTCATTCAGGCTCTTAAGCAATCTGATAAATCTTTTTGATTCTAAAACTGACAAATTTCTTTCAAGAAAGTATGTGATTAAGGTACTTGAATCACATGGCTTCAGAATTTCAGACATGACGGAAATCAGTGATATTACTTATTTCTGTGCTCAAAATATCAAAAAATAAAGCCAGCTCCTTTTCCAAACAGCCGGAATCTTAACCTCAGCTGAAATTTTTATAATTAAATATTCACTTGCATTGCAGGTAAATAAGAGCGGAATTTCCCTTTTAAGCCAGTCATTATTCATTGATCCAAGGAATTGGTCAGTATGTCAAAATATCATCAGGGATATCAAGGATGAGGAATAATCTGTAAAAAGATTAATACATCTTTGATTCTGTGTCACTTACACAGATCGGAATAAGGCGTTCTAATTGATTTTGCGGAAAATCCCGGTAAATATGTTAAACTTTTTGACGAACAGTCAGGTTTAACCCTTCAACACCAGGGAACATATGACAATTAATGATTTTACCAGGGTATATTCCTGAAAATCAAGTCTGATCTATCCATTTTCAAAAAGCATGTCTATTGACAGGGCCAGGGATAAACTATATTTTTATCCCGGTCTTTAACCGGTTGGATTATGGAAGCAACAAATATGTTAGGAAGAGAAAACATTTTTAACCATGCCGCAACAACAGGCATTAGAACATATAATTTTCACTATCCGGAAAAAGTGCCTGTCAGGTCATATGCCCTGGAATCTCTGCTTTCAAATGGTTGCGAGGATATGTACAATTATGTTCACTGGACAGGTTTGGTAAGAGAAGCCGGCATGATGGTCCTGTTATCCATTTCACAATACCATTATGATCTTGCAGATTTGCAAAACATCAGGATTCTGATTAATCAGAAACAACTAAACTCCGTCAGGCATCTTGAAAGTTATCTTCATATCCTGTTTTCAGCCTTACCTGCTGATGCTTATTTCCTTGGATGCATTCAATGCAGTAACAAAAAAGCAGATGAAAAATCAACAATTACTCAGGGAAAGTTTTATCGTGCCTTTAATGGCTCTGACAATTACCCGGAAAAGTTGTTTTCAAAAGAAGGATTATTTAAATTGCTTGAGGGACATGGCTACAAGGTAATTGATTTGACCGAACTGAATGGTATCACCTATTTTTGTACACGGGTAAAAAAACCCGCAGAATAAAACATTATCCTGCAATTATCGTTCTATTATTGATTTTAAGGAATTGCGACTTTATAGCTACTTCCTATTAAGCATATATGGATCTAATTAACACACTAATTCGTCTTAGAATAATTCCATTACTCGAGAAATGGAATATTATTAACCTGGTACTAGGTATTATAGATATCATGGCCATCGCCGTGGCCTTCCAATTTGCATACTTAATCAATTATCATGAATTTGGAGGAAACTTCTTTTTCGAAAGAAGGGACATGACACTTCTGTTCCTGGGAATTTTGCCTGTCTGGTTAATTACACTCTATATAATTAAGGTGACCGAGATCCCGAGAACCAAAAGATACCGGACCCTTTTATTTGAATACCTTCAGTCTGCCATAGCAGTCAGCATTATATTACTGGCTATTTATTTCATATTCAAGCTCGCGTATATATCACGACTTTTTCTGATAGAGTTCACATTCCTCGGGTTCCTTTTCCTGTTTATGGCAAGAACACTGGAATATAAGGTTTTCAGGATCTACCGGGCAAAAGGTTATAATTATATAAATGTTGTATTGATTGCAGATGATTCATCCATTGGATTTATAGAGGATCTCCGCAACAATCTCGACTGGGGATACAGGATTGCTTTCATTTTCAGTAATTCACAGAATATCAGGGAAAAATACGGAAACATCTACAAAATACTTCCTGAAAAATCAAAAATGGTTCTTCATGAGCTGATGGAAGTTGACACAATTGACGAGGTAATTTACCTGAAAAATGAAGTTTTTCCGGCAGAAGTCAGAAATACCATAAGATCGTGCGAAGAGCTTGGTGTGGTTTTCCGGCTGAGGCACAAGGATCTGCAGCTAAATCTCACAAATGCTTTTACATCAATGATAGGGAATGAAAAATTCCTGACCTTCATCAATATTCCCTACAAACCCTTTGCGCTTGCAGTTAAGAAGTTCATGGACATTAATTTCTCGGTCATACTTTTAATTATACTGTCTCCTTTCATGCTTTTAATAAGCCTTGCCATCAAGCTGACCTCCGAAGGCCCGGTTATATATAAACAGGCCAGGGTGGGATTGAGAGGCCGTCAGTTCAATCTGTATAAATTCCGCACCATGGTTGTTAATGCCGACAAGATCAGGGAAGAACTGGAATCGCAGAATGAAGCTGACGGACCCGTTTTCAAGATAAAAGATGATCCAAGAATAACAAAAATTGGCAAGTTGTTGAGAAAAACAGGGCTGGATGAGCTTCCCCAATTGTTTAATGTACTAAAGGGAGAAATGTCGCTTATCGGCCCTCGTCCGCCATTAAAAAGCGAGACAGAACAATACAAAAGATGGCAGTTGCGCCGTTTGTCGGTCAAGCCCGGTTTATCATGCTTCTGGCAGATTATACCCGACAGGAACAGTGTTAAATTTGAGAAATGGATGGAAATGGATCTTGCTTATATCGACAATTGGTCGCCTCGATTAGATTTTATAATTTTGTTCAAAACAATAAAAACAGTGTTCAACAGGACAGGAAATTAGAATTTTATAGACATCATACTTTATGAAAAATAAGACGAATATTACAGGTAGAGTCGTTATTACACTGACTTTGATATTTATTTCCGTTTCATGCGTTCCCACCAAGAAACTAAAATATTTCACTGATATTGACAATCTTCACGACCCCGTGGCAAACCCTAAAACCCAAAAGATCATAATGCCTTTCGATCGACTTTATATCAGGGTATTAAGCATCGATCCTGCAACAAGCCAGATATTCAATTTTTCGGAAGATACCCGTTATGATCTATCCGGGAGTATTGTAGGGTATCTTGTTAATGAAGCAGGTGATATCAATTTCCCGTTTGTCGGAAATATCAATGTCGGAAATATGACCACGTCACAGGCTGCTGAAAAGATCCAGAAATCACTTAATGAGTACGTACCAAATACTTCGATTATTGTAAAACTGGTAGACAATAAAGTCTCGGTGCTTGGGGAGGTAAATGATCAGGGGTCTTTTTCATTCTCACAGGAAAAATTGAATATCTATGAGGCGCTTGCACTCGGAGGCGGTCTCACCAGGTATGGAAACAGGAAAAATATTATCCTTTTAAGACAGGAGGGTGAAAAAATAATGCATCATAAGCTTGACCTCTCAGACTCCAAGATCGCCGAAAAGGATGTATTCTATATCCTGCCGAATGATGTCATTATAGTTGAACCATTAAAATCTGTGTCAACAAGTTATTCCAATGTTACCGCGTCAATCTTTCTGTCGGCAATTACAACCCTGATGACTGTAATTACATTGTATTATAATGTGATCCGTTAATAACAATAAGAATTCGTGGTTATCACTTTAAAAAAAAGCTAAAATGTTAAAGACAAACGATTCGGATGCGTCAATAGCACCAATAAAATATTTCATATTTAAAGTTGCTTCCCTCAAGTATCTATATATTTTCGTGCTGATACTATGCCTTGCGATTGCCTTTTTTTTTAACAAGTATTCCTCAAAAGTATTTGAGGCATCCGCAACATTAAGCCCGGTTGAGAATAAAACCTCATCCATACTGAGTTCGAATCAACTTTTCGGGGGACTGAATCCTCTCCAGACTATTGATAATATTGAAAATGATATTTCCAATCTAAGCTCTTTCGGCTTAGTTTACTCAACAGTGGCAAAAATGAATCTTGAGGTAAGCTATTTCAGTGAAGAGCATAAGTTTTTCAAACAGACCCAAGAAATCTACGGCTACCTGCCGTTTACGATTACAATTGATAAATCCCATATACAGCCTGTTAATACCAAAATATATATTACTCATCTTGATGATTCAACCTTCAGGATCACAATCTCTGATAAGAATGTTTCACTGTATAATTATGTTGATAACATGATTTTAAATGATGATTATGATCTTGAGGTAGACACAATCTGCAAATTCGGTGAAACTATCCAGAATAAAGCTTTCAAGTTCTCGGTCACCAATAATAGAAATTATGTCTCAAACCCGACCCAAAACAAGCACAAGTATTTTATAAAGTTCAACCACCTTGACTACCTCGCCAAAAGATATCTTAAAAGTATGGATATACATAGAATTTCCCCTCTTGCTTCAATCATAAACATAAAATTCACTGATAATAATCTGGAAAAGACAATAAAGTTTCTGAACCAATATCTTAATTCCTTTCTTGATGACAACCTGGGGAAAAAGAATAAAATTGCTCTAAGCACTGTGAACTTCATCGATTCGCAGATTTCTGAGATCTCCGATTCACTGAATATTTCAGAATCTCAGCTCAGGAATTACAGGGCCGCGAATCAGGTAATGGACCTGAGCTTTCAGGGGCAGCAAACTTTTGAACAAATGACGCTCATCCAACAGGAAAGAGCGACACTCCAGTTACAGCAACGTTACTACAATTATGTAATCAACTATTTCAAAGCTAATCAGGATATGGCCGGTGTTGTCCCGCCATCAGCAATGAATGTATCTGATCCTATAACGAATCAGATGATTTCAGAACTCCTTAACCTGTATAATCAAAGATCAACCATTACTGCAGGCAGCAGTACTGACAAGAATATTTTTCTTGGCCAGATCGATAACAGGATAAGAATGCAAAGGCAGGCAATTATTGAAAATTTCACAAATAACCTAAATACGCTTACACTTTCACTGAACGAGCTTGATTACAGGGAAAACAAACTTTCAAGAGAAATATCTCAACTTCCGAGAACCGAAATGAATATGGTCGGTATGAAAAGAAAGTTTGATCTGAACGATGCAATTTACACCTACCTTCTTCAAAAACGATCTGAAGCTGCAATAGCACTCGCATCAAATTATCCTGACTATGAAATTCTTGAACCCGCCAGAGAGATTACCTCAAAAATCGTTTCTCCAAAAGATTTCATAAATTATCTCATCGCTGTTTTCATGGGTTTATTGATACCAACAATGTATCTAGTTTTAAGGGATTTCTTCGATGATAAGATCAGAAGCCTTAATGATGCGGAATACCTGCTTCACAAACCCATCCTAAGCGTAATTTACAGCAACAACCATAAAAGTGAATCAGTTGTTGCTGAATTTCCAAAGTCAGCCGTATCAGAGTCATTCAGAAATTTGAGGAGCAGTCTTTTTTTGAAAGCCGGGCATGAACAATCCAAAGTTATATTAATAACTTCATCACAGCCCCAGGATGGAAAAAGCTTCATCTCATTCAATCTTGCTTCTTCAATTGCATCCGTTGGCTATAAAACAATATTAATCGATTGCGATCTAAGACGACCTACATTGCATTCAAAATTAAAGGTTGAGAACCGTATGGGACTAACCAATTATATGACAAAAAATGCTTCCCTCAACGAGATAATTCGTCATACCAATATTGAAAATCTCTCATTTATCCCAGCCGGACCCGTTATCCCTAATCCCTCAGAAATGATGGAGCTGGGGGTGCTTGATGGACTTATCGGTGAGCTTAAAAGCAGATTTGACTACATAATAATTGATACTACCCCCGTAGGTATAGTTGCCGATGCAATCCTCATGATGAAATATGCATCAAAGGTTCTGATGGTGATGAGAAATAATTATACCCGTAAAGACATCCTGGTGAATGTTATCAACAATCTAAGAATAAACAAATTAAATAATTACGACATTGTCTACAATGACCTGAATCTGCATAAAAGCTCATACAGGCATTACAGTAACTATTATATCAAGAATTAACAAAAAATCAAATTATTAATAACCAATTTTATCTATCAGTATGGAAGTTGAAGAAATCACAATCAGGGAAAAAGTCAAAGATTATATACAGCAGGCAACATTTATTGATAAGGATAAAATCAGGGATGATTCCCTGATTTTCAAGGAAGGATATTTTGATTCGATGGGATTTGTATTGCTCATCACATTCCTTGAAGAAAATTTCAATATAAAGACCAACGATTCAGACCTGGTTGAAGAAAACTTTGAATCAATCAATTCCATTACAAATTTTATTCTGAGAAAGAAGAATAACTGAACATGTGTGGTATTGCAGGAATAGTTGATCTCAGGAATGCACTGACCGACAAATCATTGATTAAGTCGATGCTTGGTGCAATAAGTTTTCGCGGACCTGATGAAAGTGGTATTTATTATTCCCCCAATGCTTGTCTGGGGCACGTCAGACTCAGTATACTCGACCTTTCCACCGGCCAGCAACCCTTATCTGATTCACAAGGCCGTTTCTGGATTGTATATAACGGTGAAATCTTTAACTATCCTGATCTTCGTGATATGCTCCTGAAAAAAGGGGTGGTTTTCAAAACCAATTCCGACACTGAGGTACTGGTCAATCTTTATGCCATATATGGCAGGGATTGCCTGCCAATGCTGAATGGTCAGTTTGCCTTTGCAATATGGGATAACCATGAAAAGGAGCTATTCATCGCCCGCGACAGGGTTGGAATCCGTCCGCTGTATTATAATACCGAAAACGGAATATTCACATTCGCCTCCGAAATAAAATCCATCTTTGTCCAGGATAAGATCGCGCCTGAGCTGTCAAGTGAAAACCTTGCCCAGATATTTACCTTCTGGACAGCATTGTCACCCAATACTGCTTTCAGGAATATATTCGAGCTGTCACCGGGTCACTGCCTGACATACAGTAAAAAAGGCCTCAGAGTATTTAAATACTGGGAGCTTCAGTATGGCGATCCCGACCAGTCACTGACTCTTGAGAAGGCATTGATTCAATTCAGTGAACTGTTTCATGATGCAGTACGAATAAGGTTAAGGGCTGACGTTGAGGTTGCGGCATACCTGAGCGGGGGAATCGATTCAAGTTCAACGGTTGCATATATTAAGGATATTGAACCTGATACCTTGAATACTTTTTCAATTGGCTTTGCTGACAAGGAATTTGATGAAACTGCTTATCAGAATGAAGCAGCCAGGTACTTAAATACACGCCACAGATCGATAACCTGTACAGCCGGCGATATAGCCGGATGTTTTCCAAGGGTAATCTGGCACACAGAGACACCCCTTACCCGTACCGCACCCGTCCCGATGTATCTCCTCTCGAAATTTGTCAGGGAAAACAGCATTAAAGTAGTTATCACCGGCGAAGGTGCCGATGAGATGCTTGCAGGATATGACATTTTCAAGGAAGCCTTGATAAGGAGATTCTGGGCTCAACAACCTGATTCAGCGATCCGCCCCCGCCTGCTGACCAAGCTATATCCGTTTCTACCGCAGATGAAAGAGGCGAATCCCGCCATCCTGAAAATGTTTTTCGGCTATAAGCTGGAAGATACTGAAAACCCATTCTATTCCCATCTTCTCAGATGGAACAATGCAAATCACATACTTAAGCACTTCTCAGACAGGATTAAATCAGAACTTAACGGTTATTCAGCTATTTCCGACCTGGAGAATAAATTGCCATCTGATTTTAACAGAATGAGTCAGCTGGCTAAAGCACAGTGGCTTGAAACTTCCATCTTCATGTCAGGCTACCTGCTTTCATCACAGGGCGACCGTATGGCTGCAGCCAATTCGGTGGAGGGAAGGTATCCGTTCCTTGATTACCGGGTGATTGAATTCTGTAATAAGCTCCCAGGTGATTTCAAACTCAGGGGGCTGAATGAGAAATACCTGCTCAAAAAACTGATGAAGAACAGGATTCCTGAAAGCATAATTAACCGCTCAAAACAACCTTACAGGGCACCCATTAAAAATGTCTTCTTTTTAAACAATCCGCCGGAATTAATTAAGGAAATGCTTTCACCATCTTATTTCCACAAGATTGGTATTTTCAACCATGATTCAGTAGCCAAACTGATGCTGAAAATAGAAAAGACCAACACTGCTTCAGAAATTGAAGACATGATCCTGGCTTCCGTTGTTTCAACCCACCTGTTGCATTATCAGTTCGTTGAAAAACATTCAGAAAATATACAAAACGGGGGAATAAAAAATCCAAAAATTGTTGAAGACTTTAAATCTATTTAATATGGACCAAAAAAGAGCATTCTCAAAAGATCTGATCGTCCTCAGAGATATAGAATCTGTAATTAACAATATAACCGAAAAACTCCGGCAGGATGTCCTGATTGATTTTAAAAGATCCGGAGGTGTGGTTGGTATAAGCGGGGGAATTGACTCGTCAGTTTGCCTTGCTCTTGCAGCCAAGGCTTTTGGTCATGAAAAAGTTCTGGGAGTAATCATGCCTGAAAAGGATTCCAGCCCCGAGAGTGAAGAGCTTGCAATCGAACTGGCAAAAAAGTTCAAGGTAAAGACAGTTAAGGAGGATATTACAGGTGCATTAACAGGATTCAGGTGCTATGAAAGGCGCGATGAGGCAGTAAAAAGGGTATTCCCCGAATATGATCCTAATACCTACAAAATGAAGATAGGGATCCGACAAAGCGGATTGTTCAGTAACCTTCCGCCTGTGTTCACACTCACAATTATTGACAAGGAGGGAAAGCAACAGGATAAAATCCTCCATATCAGTGAATATCTCCAGATTGTTGCCGCATCCAACTTCAAACAGCGTTCGAGGATGTCGATTCTTTACTATCATGCAGAGTCCCTGCATTATGCCGTAATCGGAACCCCCAATAAACATGAACAGGAACAGGGATTTTTTGTAAAATATGGTGACGGAGGCGCAGATGTAATGCCAATTGGTAACTTATATAAATCCCAGGTATACCAGTTGGCTGAATATCTTGAAGTTCCCGCCAGTATTATTGAAAGGACACCTACTACCGACACCTATACCGCAGTCCAAACCCAGGAAGAATTCTTTTATCAGCTTCCGTTCAACCTCATGGATATTTACTGGTACGGGTATGAAAACGGATACACACCGGGTGAAGTTGCCGGTGTCATGGGCGAAACAGAAACCCGTGTCGAAGCCCTGTTCAAAAACTTTGAAAGAAAAAGAAGAACAACCGATTATCTGAGGATGCCGCCAATCAGGGAGTATTACAGGTTTATGTAACTTTTCCCGGCAAAATAATCTTAATAAATAATAATTGTGTGAATGAATTCACACAATATGTCTTATATGAATAAAAACCATGATGTATTTCATGGTTTTACATTCATACAAATAAAACAGATGCTTATCAAAAAGATCAGCCTGCTGATGTATTTTAACTTTTTTTTCAATAATTAATTGAACACATTTGGGTAAGATTAAAAACAAAAAGCTCATATCTGCCACAAAATGAAAAATCTCCTGCTAATTCTGGTTTTATTGAATTTCATGGTAATAAGCTTTTCTCAAAACTCAGAACCTGAACAGGAAATCCATGAGGTTAAGATTAACTATGATTATAGCAAGGAGAATCTGGGCACTATCTTTACAACCGACGAAAACAGCTATCTTCTTAAGCTAAGCCTCTTTCGCCATCCGGATGAAAATGCTCAGTTATCAATTAAAATCTGGACAATATCAGATAATAATTTTACCCTTATATCCGGACCATACTCCTGGAACATCGCTTCCGGACCCCAGGGGTGGATGGAATTTGAATTCCCGTATCCCATTGCAGTACAGGCAGGAAAAACCTATCTGATTTCATTTGAAAATAACACTGATGACAAAGGAAACAGGGTCCAGGCAAATACCGGAGGACCGGATCATAATAATCTGAGAGTCAATATCTCTGCTAACGAAAACAGCAAATCAGTAAAACCGGCCAGCTGGTTTATAAACTCTTCCGGAAGAATTAAAATTCATGCAATATTAAATGTCAGATTTGATGGCGGGACAATCGGAAAAGAGCAGTCCATATGTTACAATTCAGCTCCTGCCAGACTCACACAGCTCATTCCACCCACGGGTGGTGACGGAACTTATGCTTATCAGTGGCAGAGCTCCACTGATAATACAAACTGGACTAATATTGCCGGTGCAACTTCTGAATCATATTTACCACCAGCACTGACAAGCAGCAGATGGTACAGAAGGATTGTTACCAGCGGTGTTTTCGGAAGCACGCAAAGCAACGGGATACTGGTAACCGTTTATCCTGTTTTCACCCCGGGAACAATAGGTTCTTCACAAACAATATGCTACAACGCAACACCTTCGATGCTAAACCAGATCACTTCTCCCGGGGGAGGTGATGGCATATACAGTTATCAGTGGCAGCTCTCCGCTGATAATATTAGCTGGGCTGACATCCCAGGTGCAATTGAGCCCTCTTACTCACCCGGGTCATTAACTTCCGACAGATGGTTCCGCAGGAATGTAACTAGCAAGGATTGCGGGCGACTCAGCAGCAATTCGGTAAAAATTACTGTTATAAGCGAGCTGATTCCGGGAACAATCGGATCAGCACAATCTGTTTGTTACCACACTGCTCCAGCTACACTTACCCAGCTAAGTCCGGCTTCCGGGGGTAACGGATCCTTCACTTATCAGTGGCAGATATCAGAAAATGGTACAAACTGGACAAATATTCCAGGTGCAACACAGACCATCTATTCTCCTCCGGTCATGAACAGCAGCTCCTATTTCAGGAGAATTGTCAACAGCAGTATCTGCAGCAGTGCAAGCAATACCATATCAGTAACTGTACTTCCGGAAGTGCAGCCTGGCTCTGTCGGGTCTTCCCAGACGATCTGCCACAATACAGTCCCTGCACGACTGACACAGGTCTCTGCACCGGAAGGAGGAACGGGTTCTTTCGCTTTTCAGTGGCAAAGTTCTTCCAATAATTCCATCTGGCATGATATTCCCGGTGCAACTCAGGCAGACTACACACCTCCTGCACTGACTGTATCAACTTATTTCAGGCGCAGCGTTATAAGCGGTAATTGCAGTCCTGTAAGATCAGCATCTATACTTATAACAGTTAATGCGGCACTGAGCCCGGGTTCCATCGGTTCGGCTCAGTCAATATGCCATAATGAAATTCCTGCTGCTCTTTCAGAGGTGTCCTCTCCCGCAGGAGGAACAGGAAATTATACCTACCAATGGCAGAATTCACCTAATAACTCTGACTGGTCGGATATTCCCGGGGCAACACTAATTTCATATTCACCCCCTGCAATTACCGCAAATACTTACTACAGGCGCAACATTACAAGCGGTGAATGCGGAACCGTAAGTTCAAACAGCATTCTTGTCACTGTGAATCCTTCCCTGGCTCCTGGATCAATCGGATATGATCAAACCATCTGCTACAATACTGTTCCGGATCAGATCGTGCAGGTAAATTCTCCTGCCGGCGGTGCAGGCTCATACAACTATCAGTGGCAGAGTTCTGCCAACAACACATCCTGGTCGGATATTGCCGGTGCAACTTCTTCATCCTTCTCACCGCCCCCATTGACAACAACAACCTATTACAGACGTGCCGTCAGGAGTGCAAACTGCGAAATTGTAAACAGCAATGTTGTTCAAGTTACTGTATATACTGCGGTTAATCCAGGATCTGTTGGCACATCTCAGACTATCTGCTACAATACCGTTCCTGCACAACTGACACAGATCTCTGCTCCTTCAGGCGGTACCGGAACTTTCACCTTCCAATGGCAGAGTTCGGCCAATAACTCCAACTGGACAAATATACCCGGCGCAACGCAGGCCTCATACTCGCCGCAGGCACTTACCGCAACTACCTACTTCAGAAGAAATGCTGCAAACGATGAATGCGGAACGGTTAGCAGTGCCTCTGTTCTGGTCTCTGTAAATGCTGTGTTGACTCCTGGTTCCATCGGACCAATACAATCAATATGTTACAACGAAACTCCATCAACTCTGACTCAACTCACTGCTCCTGCGGGCGGCACAGGATCTTATTCATATCAATGGCAACTCTCATCTGACAATTCCAACTGGTCAAATATCCCCGGAGCAACCCAGGCTTCCTATTCTCCACCGGCCCTTACGACAAACACATATTACAGACTCAGTATCACAAGCGGCAACTGCGGAACAGTAAGTTCAAACAGTGTGCTTATAACCGTAAACCCGGCCCTTCATCCCGGTTCAATAGGATATGACCAGACCGTATGCTATAATGTTACTCCCGCCCAGTTGTCACAGACAAGTCCTGCTTCAGGAGGCACCGGCTCCTATAATTATCAGTGGCAAAGCTCTTCCAATAACACCTCATGGTCCGTCATTCCTGGTGCAACATCTTCATCATATTCGCCGCCGGCACTGACTTCTGACAGATTTTTTCGCCTGAATGTCCGTAGCGGTGATTGTGTTGGCAATACCAATTCCATTCTGGTAAATGTTCATGATCCGGTAACCCATGCCCAGCTGCACAGAAGTAAAACAATCTTAAATAACACCTCAACCACATTCAGTATTGAAATTACCGGTGGAGAGTCACCCTATTTAATTAATTATTCCATTAACGGAATGGCCCAACCTGCCATATATAACTATATATCTGGCACTGAAATATCTACCGGGATCCTTTCAACTGGCAGCTATGGTTTTACATTGTCATCCGTTATTGATGAAAACGGATGCAATGCCCAGAACATGGGTTACGGTATTACCATTACCGTTGTGTCAGGAGAGGTCAGTGCTTCAAACTCCGCACTTGTCCTGGTTAATTCCGGGTCAGTCTATTACAACGATTATAATAATTATATCAAACCTTATCTGGATAATTTCGGCATTCCCTATGAAGTCTGCAATTTGCATTCCAGCCCGCTACCGGATCTCAATGATTTTGCCGTTCTTATTTTCGGTCACAGGGATGTTTTCATTTCAGGATATCCGATATCAGCAATAGAATCGGCTGTTGCCGGCGGAGTGGGACTTTACAGTTTTGATCCCCATCTCTTTGACTATCCAAGCGGTTTTAATACTGTTATTTCTCCCAGATCTGCCACATCTTCGCAGGTCTATATACCTAATTATTCACATTATATCACCCGGCTTCATGCTCCCGACAGTTATCACGGTTCAAACAATTATATCAATCTCAGGAATTCATGGACATTGACCCAGAACAGTACTTTAAACGGAAGTTCTGATCTTGCCACCCTGGGATCAGTACCCCTGTTGCAGGCCGCCTCATATGGTAATGGCCGGATAGTAAAATGGACGGGGTACAACTGGGTCTTTGAAAGCCTGCTTGGCCCAGTCTACGGGATGGACGATTTGATCTGGAGGGGTATTGTCTGGGCTGCAAGGAAACCTTTCGTGATGCAGGGATTACCTCCCATGCTGACCATGAGGGTAGATGACGTTGACGGGAACGGATCGGAGCTGGAAAACAATTTTGCCTGGATCAATATATGCAATGAGTTTGGAATAATCCCATGGCTGGGTCTCTTTATTAATAATATTCCCGCAGCCTACATTCCGACTCTTAGGAATCTCATTAACAATAACCTGGCAACCGCATCACCACATGCTTACGGATATGCACAGGGTTACAAAGGCTTCATATATTATAACCACGATTACATATATAATTTTGATGCTGCCGCCAATGTCAGGGAGGCGAGGGATTATTTCATGAATAATGGGCTCAAAATGTCAAATTTCGTCGTTCCTCATTATTATGAATACAGTTCAGAAGCCCTGGCAGAAATCAGGAATATGGGTGTGGATTTCATTGGAGTCCATTGGCTTCCGGATCTGAGTTATACACCTTCACCCGACTGGCTTAACTGCGGACCATACAGAATCAACAGGTACGGCACATCAGCAACATCCGATCTAAGGCCGGTATATTATGGCGATTACATCAATCTAAACGGGATTGAATTCTTTAATTGCCTTACTGAAATCAGGGATGACGGTGGCTACGAATGGTTCCCAGACAACTCGGTTACAAGCACATCAAACAGAGGAGTCCGTCACCTTAGAAGAGCTTTCAACAGCATGGTCCTGGCCTCACTATTTACTCACGAGGCAAGCTATATTGAAAATATTACACCGGATAACTGGAGACAGATACTCAGTCGGGTAACCACCGCAGTAGCCGGGTACTCACCGGAATATACAACCCTCGATTATGCCCTGAGATATGTCAGGGCCAAAAAGAATTTAACAATAACCGGGGTCTTTGATAAGTCAGCTACCATTGAGATTCATTACTCCGGAAATAACGATATGGATACCAAATGTTATCTCTTCACCGAATCGGGTGGCCAGATCAACAGCAGTTTTGTCGGACTTGGCCGCGTAAACGGCAGCAACATTGTAAGTATTCCGAAATGAATAAAACTGATAGTGCAATGATCAAAATTATAATACTGGCAGTACTGAACATTTTTTTTGCCGCAGGTTTAACACAGGCACAATGGGTTCAGGAGGCATGTCCAACCAGGGAAAACCTGAATTCAGTCTTTTTTTTAAACCCGACATGTGGTTGGGCCGTTGGGGACAAGGGCATTATCCTCGGTAAAGCAAACGGGATCTGGATCCAAAACCCGTCTCCTGTAAAAGAGAACCTGTATTCCGTTGCAATGACAGATATAAATAACGGCTGGGCTGTAGGTGCAAACGGCACAATTATAAGATTCAATGGTTCTGTTTGGGAAAAAACTGAAAGTCCGACACGCAATGACCTTTTTGCCATTTCTTTTAAAGACCCGTCAAACGGTGTAATCACCGGTAAAAACGGTACCATCCTAGTCCTTTCGGAAAATAAGTGGAAACAATTGAATGGAAATGTAATTGGGAATTTATATGCTGTCCAGTATCTGGAGGATGATATTATTTTTGGAGGAGGAATGGAGCTTCTGAACGTACCCGTAATCCGGATGTCCATTAAGCCTGGCAATTCTTCAATTACTGTTTTTGATTCAAATATTACCGTAACCGGACTGGCATTCACAGATCCGGAAAATGGCTGGATTATTGGGTCTCCGGGGGTTCTGTTGCATTACGACGGTAAAAGCTGGCAAAGATCTGACATCAATTACCGGTTTCCTTCTATGAACCATCTGTCTTTATATGATAAAAATAATGGTATTTGTGTCGGATTCAGCGGAACCATTCTAAGCCTCAAAGATGGATTCTGGACCAAAGAGGAATCCGGTACAAACATGCATCTGAGCGGGTCGGCAATTGCCGGCAGAAATTATTATGCCGTAGGTGAAAAGGGAGTGATCCTTGTCAGAAATGCAGAACAGGATTTTCAAAGACCTTCAAGCTCCGGAATCGCGGAAAAACCAATAAATATCTATCCGAATCCGTGTACGGATTTTGTAAACATTGATCTTTCAGGAATAGGAAATTATTCAGAGGGTACTGTTTTTTTAACGGATCTGACGGGAGAAGTGACAGACCAGAAGAATTTCAGTTTTTCAAATAATAACCTCCATTTAACTTTTTCAACCCTTAATTATAAATCTGGGATCTATATGATCAAAATAAAAACAGGCAATGAAATTCTTCACAGCAGATTCATTGTGAAATAAACGCCAGATTTTAAAATCCGTGGTTAAGTACAATAAAATGAGAAAAATAATGTTGAATAGGAAACTCCTAATATATGAATGCATTTGATTATTTTTTTGAACTGACATCCGGAAAGGAGAGAAATTTCCTGGTGGGGAAAGAGCATGTTTCTTTTAAAAACCTCTATCAGTCCTCTCGCAGCCTGGCAGCCTACCTCGAAACCGAATATGGGCATAAAAAGAATATTCTGCTGCTGTCGGCAAACAATGCTTTTTTTCTCACAGCCTATTTCGCAATCATTAAATCAGGGAATGTTTGCATTCCACTTGATCCCAATATTGAAACGGAAAACTTGGACTACATTTCCAGGCTGACAAATCCGGTCCTGATATTCTGTACGGCCGATGTTGCCAGGAAACATGATCTCGGAACCCGCAAATGCATTTTTCCCGATACAATAAATAATCCGGAATTTCAGGGCGCTGAGTTTTCAGAAAACGGATACAAGGTTAATAAGGATGACTGTGCCGAGATCATTTTCACTTCCGGATCAACAGGCATACCGAAAGGTGTAATGATTTCGCACAAGAATTTGATTGCCAATACCGAATCAATAATCAAATATCTTAAACTTGATGAGAACGACAGGATGCTTGTCGTTCTGCCTTTTTATTATTGTTACGGATTGTCACTGCTCCACACTCATCTGAGGGTTGGAGGATCAATAGTACTCAACAACTCGTTTATCTTTCTGGGCGGTATAATAAGGGATCTGCTCGAACATAGCTGTACAGGTTTTGCAGGAGTTCCAAGCCATTTCCAGATATTGCTGAGAAAATCGGATAATTTCAAGAATACTTCATTCCCGGCCCTGAGATATGTTACCCAAGCCGGAGGAAAGCTTACTCCTATCTTTATAGATGAGTTCAGGGCCAATTTTCCGAACGTGATTTTTTATGTAATGTATGGTCAGACGGAGGCAACTGCCAGATTGTCTTATCTCCCTCCAGAACTTTATGAGCAGAAAAAGGGTTCGATGGGAAAAGGAATTCCTGATGTTGAACTGAGGGTTGTAAATGAAAAAGGAGAGAATATCAAACCCGGTGAGATAGGTGAAGTGATTGCCAGGGGAGACAATATAATGCTTGGATATTTTGCTGATGAAGAAGGAACAAAAAATGCTCTCAGAAACGGTTGGTTGTATACCGGTGATCTTGGGACAGTTGATGAGGATGGCTATATTTTTCTTACCGCAAGAAAGAAAGAGATAATCAAAGTTGGTGGGAAACGCATAAGTCCCAAAGAAATAGAAGGTGTCATCCTTGAGCTGCCTGAAGTTGTGGATTGTACGATTGAAGGTGTATCTGACGAATTACTCGGAGAAGCCATAAAAGCCATTGTTGTTCTCAAGCCCGAAAACGGCAAGGACGAGTTAATAAAGAAGATAAAAATGCATTGTTCAAAACATCTGGCACTTTATAAAATCCCTCAGGTCTTTGAGGTAAAGGAAAATCTTGTTATAAGTGCAACAGGGAAAAAAATAAAAGGAAAACTTTAAATGATAATTGATCATATTTGCTTTGCTGTTAAGGATCTTAAAGAAGGCATCTCCTACTGGCAAAATACTTTTGGCTATCATCAGATGACTGAAATTATAACCAATTCCAGACAAAAGGTTAAAGTCGTATTTCTGAAAAAACCTGACAGTATTCTTGTAAAACTGATAGAACCTGCTGATGATAACGGGTCCTTAATCAATTTTGTAAAACGAGGGGGCGGATTTCATCATGTATGTTTCAGATGTTCTGATATTTACAATGAAATCGACCGACTTTCTTCGCAGGGGATGATAAGGCTTGTAGCCCCTCAGCCAGGAGAGGCTTTTAATAATCATAATATTGCCTTTCTTCTGGGCCGCTACAATATGAATGTTGAACTGATAGACACCAGTGAAAAGGCCGGCCTTCTGTAAGAAATCCTCAGAAATTGCAAAAAGAGGTGGCTCGTGCCACCTCTATATCAAATGCCTGCATTAAAACTTAAATCAGCCTTTGCATAAATTCTCAAAAAGCGTGTTTATTTCTTTTATTTTATTCTCTGTCAGGGCATGATGATTTAATACATATTCCCTCGATCTTTCCCTCATCCCGGGATGCTCTTCGTTAACAGCCAGCAATTGTGCCAACTTGTCAATATCTCCTTTGGCATTAAATCCGATATTCAGTTTTTCAATTGTTGCCCCCGGATCAAAATAAAGGGAATAAACCGGCGTGCCGCACGCCCACGCTTCTACAAAAATATTCGGGAATCCCTCCATGGGAGAAGTGGATACCAGGCCACGGGAATTTGATATATGCTCAATTGCTTCCGGGTGGGTAAGCTTTCCGTATAGCGTTACATTTCCCAGGGCCTTTATTTTCTCATAATATAAATATCCGGTCCGGTCACGTGGTTTCCCAATTACCTTGAATTTAACCGATGATGCCTTCCCGGCCAGTTCATAAAACTGCGGAAATCCTTTTCTCCTGTCGAGGGAACCTACATAACAGTAAGAATCCCGTATTGCATCATGGTTAATATTTAACCCTGATATATCAATGAGGTTATAAAAAATCTCCGACTTAATACCCTTCTTTGCAAGGGATTCTTTCTGCCCTTCATGCTGAACCAGGGTCAGGTCGGCTTTTCTTACGAGACGTGGGAAAATAATTTCATTCAGAGGCACTTTAACAAACCACCATAGCCCACCGTCGAGATTTGTAAGATAATCATACTTCATTCTAAGCCTCAGATTCAGGGCATCCAGATCAGAGGCAAGCTGGATCACAAACTTTCCCTTCGACCGACGTGCTGCCATATATGCCAGCACATGTGTGTAATCTCTTATCTGACAATAGTATATATCAGCTTTTTGGTTCTTGAGATATTTATATAGCAGCGGGAGCCTGTGCGTAATAAACCTCAGAAATCTAATACCATCATCCCATCCCTGAACCTTGACAATCTTTATTCCTTCTTTGGTGACATAGTCTTTTTCAACTTTGGTGTCAACGATGACAACTTCATGACCCGATGCTGCCAGAACCTTACAGAGCATGGCTATCTGCAATTCTCCGCCTCCCACAGGCTTGCCTTCAACTGCGCTGGCAATATTTCCCCAAGTACAGAATTTCATGTTCAAATAAATTTTATTAATATAATTGATAACATTGATTCAAAAAGATTTTATGTTCAATTTCAGGAAATGTTAAAATGCCTTTTTATTATTTCCTGCTTTTTATCAGATGATAAATTACTTGTGTACAACAATCCCGGATTCTGTTTATACAACAGCTTCTGAATATTCATGTTCAACCCGACAGTAGCCGGGTTTCCGAAGATTACCGAATTATCGGGGAATTTACCCCTCACCACACTGCCAGCGCCAATGATACAATTATTGCCAATTGTGGTATTTGGAAGAATAATGCAGTTTGTGCCGATCAAAACATTATTTCCTATTATTATCTTCCCAAAAATATCGCCGTTTTTCAGCTCGTCGCGAAAACACCAGATACCTCCATCGTGGGTAATGAGCTGGGTGCCAAATGCAATGGCAACATGATCACCTATTTCGATAAGATAGGGCTCCGTTGAGAATGACATTGTTTCGAAGTGACAGTCCTTCCCGATCTTCATTCCCTGTTTTCTCCAATATTCAATTTTCTTCTGCTGTCCGGCTTTATCAATGTATTTCAGATATATACTTTTGACTATTCCTTTTAGAAACATACCGATGTTTTTTTTATTCAACTTCTTTAACTATTACATCCACTACAAATCTGCCTAAAGACCTGGCAGCCCTTGCTGAAAACTCCCTGTTGGGATGTGAATTATCCGGCCCCTCAGCATTCTTCTCAGGCAGGAACAAGCCCCCTTCCGTCTCATACATGTAAAAATCCCAGACAAAGATATTATCGCCCTTTTCATCCCATTCATTAATAATCCAGTCATGAAATTCCCTCGTCCTCTGTGCTTCCTCTGCTGACATCCGGCTTCTGACATTTGCCGCCGGTGTCCATACAATGAATTTATTCCCGGGGAACTGATGCATCTTTCTTTTAAGTGCATTATACTGCAGTTTATAGTTTTCAAGCGTTCTGACAGCGGAATCAATATCCGGGGTTCCGGTATCAGGAAGGATATTACTGACTGGGTAACAATGCTTAAATATGATAAGATCATACTCCCGGGTAAGTATCTCAAGTGTGGGCTCCTCCATGTATGGTTCATTCCCAGCATGCTTAACCCATATGTTGTAGTAGTCATAAGGGTAATTATTCCATCCATAGGGTGAAGCTTTGGGAAAAAATCTCTCGGTTACTGACAGATTCAGCTTCTGTTTCCCTGCATATGAATTTACAGCAGATCTCAGAGCGCTTTTCCCTGTCAGCTTGTATAGATATCTGTGAGTTCCCCCCAGCCAGACATTCCATCCGGTACTATGGTGGAGGAATATTACCTTTTTCATGTCTTCATGTTTTTTTCTGCAATCTGAGAAATAATCATTTAAATTGGCGGAATCTGGGTTACGATCAGTGTCTGTGACGACAGGCGGAAAAGCACCTTTTAGAGTAATCCTTTACCAACCCGGATTCTTCCCGTAAACCCAAATGAAACAGTAAGGACAAAAGGTCTGAGATTGGTTTCAATTACACAGATATTTCTCAATCAGTTCCTTTGTTTCCTTGATATGTCCCTTAGTTGAGGCTCCGAAAAGGACAGATTCAATATTTGGGAACCTGCCCAGGTACTCAATTGCCTCTGCCGGCCTAAGGGCACCTGCTGCAAGAACCTGCATGGCTATAGGCCTGAATTTCTTCTCATTAAGATATTCCTCGTAAATAGCCTTTCCACCCGACATCCTGAAACCTATCTTGTTGATTGAGCTGCATATAATCGGATTCTCAATCCCCTCCGAGTTCAGGGCATCCAGTAAAGCCGGCATATTCATTGTTATATAGCCGGGTTCGGCATTGTATTTCAACCTTATATAGGAATCATACTCCCTGAAGACCTCATACATTTTCAGGCCAAGAATCATGTCGACAAGAACATTCTGAAGGAAAATAACAGGCGTACTGATCCCCCTGAACATTTTCATTTCAGCATCAATCAGAAGTTCCATTATACTGATGAAATCTTTTCTGATATATGCAACACCTCCTTTGGTAAACGCGCTGAAAATATTCCCCGGAACATATTGCTTTATGGTTCCTATTATGCCCAGGTCAGTAACGGCATTTGCATATTTATGTGCGTAGGGCATGCATGGAAATATTTTAAACCCCCTGTATTTGTCAGGATGGGACCTCATATATTCACAAATGTTAGCAATCCGTTCATGCGTGGTACACATAAAAGTATTTATACCTGTTTCAATTGCCTGATCAAGAACACGAATAATTGAGGAATCATCCTTGAACCTTATCGCCTGTTCCCTTGACTTTTCGTCTGAAAGATGGTTAACTGCGAAAAACTGGTTATCGCCAAACAATACTTTATCCATCATATTATTTATTTTTTTGAGTCTGCTATTATTAATTCTATCACTTTGTCAGTATATAATCCCTGTCTGAATGTATTCACATCTGTCTGTTTTCTTGAAAGAACGCATTTAATAAAATTGTCAATCTGGGCACTGTATTCCTCTCCCCTCAGATAAAAGCTGACAGGAATGGCATAATCCGTAATATACCTGATTGTCCAGCCCTTTCCTAGTTTTTCCGCATGGTTATCTTCCTTAAGGTAGATCTTGAGTTCTGTTGCATCGCATATTATCTTGCCTTTTTTCCCCAGGACAACCAGTGAAGTTGACATCTTACGGTAAGTTTCATCACTCCAGTTAACTGATAAAACACCAGTGAGTCCGTCCTCGAGCGTGAGTATCGAATAAACGGAATCCTCAACGTCCTTTGAATAGAACTGCTTCAGCTTTGTACCCTCTGCCCTGACAGGCTTTCCAAGGATTTCCTGAATAAGGTTAATCACATGTGATGCATAATCATATAAACATCCCCCTCCTTCTTCGGGATTAGAACGCCAGGTTCCTCCTTTTTCCTTTGTGACTACCGGTCCGTAGGCTTCACCGGTAAAATGAATAAGATCACCAATAATCTTTGACTTAAGCAGCCTTTTAAGTTCCCTGAACGTGCCAATGAAATGATTGTGATAACCAACCTGGTTAACCAGATGAAATCTATCTGCCAGATCCACAAGCTCCTGGCCCTCTTCCGGCTTGAGACTGAATGGTTTCTCACAAAATGTATGAATACCTTTTCCAAGAGCATACTTTACAATCGGGTAATGAAATCTTGTAGGGGTTGCCACCACAACACAATCAAGCTTTTCAGCGTCAATCATCTTTTTATAATCGGAATAAACATTCGTTTTACTGAATTTCCTGAATGCATCCAGTACAAGTGATGAAGTATCGCATACTGAGACCATGTCAGCTTCAGGATGAGACCCTACTATTGCCGCATGGGAAAGACCCATTTTACCCAGGCCTATAATTCCAGCTCTGATCATTTTCAATTGTTTTTAAATAAATTAATATATTGATCTGTTATATTTTCCCAGTTAAATCTTGAGAGTATATCCTTTCTACCCCTTTCCGACATTAACTTTATTTCTGCCGGATTCTCTATCGCAAAATTGATCTTTTCAGCCAGTGAATCTGAATCTCCTGAGATGAAATGAGTTGCATTCTCCCGTGTAATATAGGTGTTTTCAACTATATCGGAACATATAAGCGGGGTTCCCAGCCCCATTACTGTCAGTATTACAGGTGAAAGGCCCTCAATAAGTGAAGGCTGGATATAAACATACGCATTCTTCATAAGTATGTTTGTATCATCCCCATAAATATAACCGGGAAAAATAATCCTTTCATCTTCAGTGGTTTTAATCTTTTTCTCATATTCACCGGGATTGGGTGAACCTCCGATAAGGACAAGTTTCATCCGGGTATCGACCTTTCTGAAAGCTTCAATAAGAATATGTACACCCTTGTCAGGAATGAACCGGCCCACAAACAGTAAGTACTGTCCGTGTGAAATGCCCAGCTTGTGAAGTATGTTCAGGTTTTCCGGGGGTTCCTTAACTTCTGATCCGTAAGGAATGAAATCATATTTCCGCCTGAATTTTTTTTCAAAATATTCCTTTGTAAAAATATTGTCGAATATTACCCTGTGAGGAATATATGCAGTAAGATAATTTGACAACTGGTAAAAAAGTTTCCCGTACCAGGGCCATTTATCCCTTTTCCAATCCATTGCAAACTGACTCACATAAACCTTCTTTCCGGCAAGCCTCAGGAAAAGCGCCCAGATACTGTTTGCTCCGCTGTGCAGGTGAACTATCTTTGCACGGTTCCTGAAAATAACATCTACCGTTGCCTTGAAGGAATGGACAAGTGTGTCAAATCCGGCCCTGCTGACGGTACGGAAATAAATTAATTTAATGTCATCATATTCGCTGTTCCCGGGGATTCCCTTTTCACCGGGATAAATACGGCAATATGCGGTCAGGTCATGGCCCCGGGCCGTGATTCTCGGGTATAGTTCAAACGCAAACTTGTCTGAACCTGCGCCTCCTTCTTTTGGCGGGATGGTGCGAAATCCGCCGAATGCAGCTATCCTGAGTTTCTCCATCAGGTAAGATAGTCTTTATAATATGCAGAAATATACTGATTAAGAGCTATTTTCCAGTCCTGCATCAGGTTCAGGTTCCTTATATTAAGTTTTCTGTTGACCAGTCTTTCACAGGGAGGCCGCTGCGCAAAATAAACATCCTTGAAATAATCAGAACCAACAGCGGTGATTTTCACCTTATCAGAAAGACCCAGGATCCGGAGCAGTTCCCCGGCAACTTCGATCCGGCTTGTCTGACCACCGCACACCATATTGTAGAGCCCCCAGTATTCCTTCTGGATCAGCGCCTTGACATTCCTTGCAAAATCGTGTGTAAAGGTCGGTGTACCGTCCTTGTCATCCACAATAAAAAGCTCCTTTTTCCCCTCTTTAAGCTGTTTCATTATTTTCTGAATGAATTTCTTATCTTTCTTCGGTCCTGCCCCCATCATCCATCCTGCCCTGCAGACAAGAAATCTCTTTGCATTCTCTACGACAAATCTTTCGCCCATATATTTCGACCTTGCATAAACACCCAGGGGATTGGGCTGATCCCAGTCATCATAAAGCTCCTTCTTCCCGTCAAATATTCCTGCCGTACTTATATACAGCAATGGAATATCCAGAGAATTGGCCAGGTATACGGCATTCTCAACAGCCAGGGTATTTGTATTATAAGTCTCATCGGCATTCATTTCACAAAATTCCAGATCAGTATATGCACCGAGGTGGAACAGGTAATCGGGCTTAAAATCATACACATCTTTCTTATAGGCATCATAATCCCTGAAATCAAGAAAATCGAGCCACGATTCATTGACATCCTTATCCGTACATTTAATGTGATATTCATCCTTGAATTGCTTATGGAAAGCCTCTCCCAGCATTCCTCCGCAACCTGCAATGTAAATTTTCCTCTTCATGTTTATTTATTGATATTTGTTTCTTAGATTTTGTAATAAATAATTTCTGATGAGATTCCTGCTGCAATTGATCATCTTGCACCTATCACGTTTGGAATTAACCCAAACATGGCCAATCCTGGTTGTCTCCAAGTTTATCCTTTCGGGTCAATTTCATGTTGTTTCCGAAATTATTCTCATTTGCCGGTATAATGGCCATTTTCATTATAACGACAGTAAACTGAAATATTGTATTTCGCACGATTGAATAATCACGGATTTTACTCGGTATCCTTGTCAGCATATCCTGGTACCGTGATACTTCTGACACGTGTATATACGTCCATTAAATCCAGGTAATGCTTTTCTTTGTCAAATTTCAACTTTGCGAAATCACGAACTGATTTTGAAAATTCGTGATATTCCCTGTCATTTAATAGGGCGGAATTTTCTATGGCGCTCTCGAGCGATTTCCTGTCGCGTGAACGGAAAAGAAAGCCGTTCCGACCATTATTAATCAGTTCCTTAATTCCTCCTGTATCGGCCCCAATCACCGGTTTCCCAAAGCTATATGCTTCGACAATGGTCAGAGGATTATTTTCATAACATTCTGATGGCAGGATAACGAATGATGATTCTCTGATCAGATTTGCCAGATCTTCGCCCTTCCTGAATCCAACATACTCAATATTGGCTGATGTTCCGGCAGCTTCCTCAACGAATTCCTTTAGTGGACCGGTGCCAGCTATTTTCAATCTGTGGCCCTTATCGTTCGAGAAAGCTGAAACTAGAGTTTTAATTCCCTTCTCGGCTGACAGTCTGCCGAAATATAAAAAATAATCCCCTTCCGATGAAGATTCACCCTGTTCGCTGAACTGGGTGAAATTGTAAATTCGGGTATGCCTGCCCTCAAAATCCGGATTGAATTCAAGATGTTTGCTCCTGCTAAAATCACTCACAAAAATAAAATGATCAATATACTTTATTGGGTTCATTATGTATTTCCAGAAATAGGCCTCAAGCGTCACCATAATACTCTGTGAAATAATCCCTTCAGAACATCTTTTAATTATGCAGTGATAATAATGCCTGTCCTTGCAGAGTTCGCATACATTTCCGTTCCTGTCAGCAAGTGAGTTTACCGGGCATAACAGTCTGTAATCATGGACTGTATGCACCACCGGTACCTTATGTTTTCTGAGCATTCCTAGTATCGAAACGCTTAGAACGCCGTAAAAAATATGTACATGCGCAATATCGGGCCTGAAATCGAGTATCAGGCGCTCTAGCTGTCTTGCTGCCCTTGAATTATAGAGGTAAGAAGGTACCATCCGGATCTTCCTTAGTAATGACATTTCCCTTATATTCCCTGTTTCAACGAAATATCGTTCATATTCTGTCTGTTCATTCCGGGCATCCAACGAACTGAAATACGCAACCTCATGGCCGTATGATTTTAAAAGCCCTGCAGTATTAAAATATACCATTTCTGCACCGCCTCTCATATAATGACAGGCATTTATCATCAGGATACGCATACAAGCAGCAGATTAAATCTGATTTACATCATCGTCAGATGGAATAATATTCAAATCCATTATCCTGTAACTCTTTTCTGATGTAAATGTTCCTTCCGTCGAAAATAACAGGATCTTTCATTATCTTCTTCAAAGTCGGCCACGAAGGTATTCTGAATTCCTTCCATTCTGTTATCAGAAGCAGTGCAGATGCATCCAGGCAGGCCTCATACATGTCCTTGGCATAGATAATGTCAATCTTCCGGTTTCTGCATTCATTCATTGCTATGGGATCATATGCAGTAATAATCCCTCCCGCTTTTTTTACAAGGTCAATTATTACAAGCGCCGGTGATTCTCTTATATCATCAGTTTCAGGCTTGAAGGACAAACCCCAAACCGCAATTTTCAGTCCTTTTATATCATTATTATAGTGACTCATTAATTTCCTGAATAATACTTCTTTCTGCAGGTTGTTTACTTCTTCCACAGCTTCCAGTACCCTTAATCGTCTGCCATTCAGTTTTGCAGTATGAATAAGAGCCTTGACATCTTTGGGAAAACAGGAACCGCCATATCCTACACCCGGATACAGGAATTTGTTCCCTATTCTGTTGTCGGATCCTATCCCTTTTCGGACCATATTAACATCCGCACCGACAACATCACAAAGATTGGCAATATCATTCATAAAGCTTATACGTGTTGCCAGCATCGCGTTTGCAGCATATTTGGTCATTTCGGCTGAAAGGACGTCCATGTATATCAGCCTGTAATTATTCAGCATGAATGGCCGGTAAATCCTTTCAAAGATATCATGCGCCTTTTCAGAATCGGTTCCCACGATTATTCTGTCAGGACCCATAAAATCTTTTATTGCTGAGCCTTCTTTCAGGAACTCCGGATTTGATGCCACGTCAAATTCCACATCGACACCCCTGATCCTAAGCTCCTTCCTGATCGCCTCTTCAACTTTCACTGCCGTGCCAACGGGAACGGTGCTTTTGTTTACAATAAGAATATAATTATTGATACATTTGCCAATCTCGGCAGCAACATCAAGAACGTGCTGAAGATCAGCGCTTCCATCTTCATTCGGAGGAGTACCAACTGCCAGAAAAACAGCTTCGGCACCATCAACTCCATCGCTGACTGAATTTGTAAAATGAAGACGACCTGCCTCGGAGTTCTTATTTATTAGCTCTGTCAGGCCTGGTTCGTAAATCGGAATAATCCCCTTTTTCAGATTCTCAATCTTTACCGAATCTTTATCTGCGCAGGTCACATCAATTCCAACTTCTGCAAAGCACGCCCCTGTTACCAATCCTACATATCCGGATCCTATAATGGCTATTTTCATGAGTTGATAAGATTTTTATAAAGTTCAACATAATTCCGGGTCATTATTTTAAGATCGAATTTCTCCCTGATCATTTTTTCACCTTCTTTTCCAAGGCGTATGCCCAATGATCTGTCATTCATCAACAAAAGAATTTTCTCCGTAAGTTGTTCGGAATCCTCAGGATCAATAAGAAAACCATTGATATTATCAATTACAATCTCATTGGTTCCGCCTCCGCGAGTTGCAATGACGGGTTTGGCAAGAGTCATATACTCAATAATTGAATTTGATATCCCTTCGCCGTGTATTTTTGAATTTGTGATCAGCACACCAACGTCGAAGCAGTTTACAATTGATTCAATATCGGCTCGTCTTCCCAGGAAAGAAATTTTATTCCCTAGTTTTGCAGGTACACTTTCCATTGATCTCTGAAGGTTGACGCCATTTCCAACATAAACGAACCTAATATTGTCAAACGCTTCCGCCAACGGAATCGATGCCTTTATCAGGGTATCATAGTCTTTCCTGGGCTCAAAAGCGGCAACCATGCCAACAACAAAAACATTTTCAGGAACATCACCCAGAATCTCGCTTAGCATAAGGTTACGGTCCTTTACTCTGTCAAGCCTCGAAAAATCGATACCGTTGTATATACAAACCGATTTCTTCATGGGTGCCCTATATGATTTCAATCCTGTCATTGAATTACCAACGACCACATCTGCAAAAGGAAATGTAAGTCTGGCTCTCAGCAGATACTTGTTCCTGATACTCTGTTGTACCTGCGTATCAACCACCATGCCGTTAACCAACCTGATCCCCATAAGTTTGCAGAAAGGAGTAACATATATGGCAGTCATGGAATCCCAACAGTGGACTATATCGGGTTTAAAGTCCCTGAGCAACTTATAATAGCTGATGAAAGCAGTAATGTCCCTTCGTGTTTTCCTGAGTATAAAGTGAATCCTGACTCCAAGCCTGAACACTTCATCATAATGAATATCCCTCGACATCAATGCAAGTTCAAATTCAAAATCAGGCAGCTTCTTCAGGGCTTTCATAAGCTCTGTCAAACGCCTTTCCTTACCACCTGCGGTCATTGTGTCGATCACAAACAGTATTTTCAATTTATAATGGTATTAAATTATGAACAGGTATTCTCAGGATTTCAATCCCTGAGCTAATTTCCAGATTCCACTCCGGATCATTATTGATTACTCTCTGACGCATGTTATAACTCCTCAGGCACAATGGTTAACTGCATTTCATCATGTGAACTTGTTCCTGATCATGGTTTTCAATATCCCGGGAGTGTAACCCATCCTGTAAAAACTACCGTAACATCTTATATTATTGTCATTTGACATAAATCTGTTCAGCATAATCATTTTCCCTGTGTTTTCAGGCAGTTTATTTACTTTTGCAGTTGCATTAAATGCCACCCTGAATCCGACTTCTTCTGCAACCTCCAGTGTTGAATCATTAAAATTGCCATTTGGAAATGCAACTACGCTCGGAACAATGCCTGTAAGCTTTTTTAGGTACTCATTCGAACCAATGAACTCTTTTCTTATCTCATCCTTCGTGTAGTTGGGAAGGATAGCATGATTGAGTGTATGATTTCCTATGAGAGAGTACGGGCTTTCTGCAAGGGTTTTTACCTCATCCTCGGTCATGGGCCTGTCAATATCAGACCAGGGAACAAATGCATTTTTCCCAAACGTCTTTATTATATATGAATTTATCTGATCATATTTAAAGTGCTTGATGTTTTCCTGTTCATGCTGAATGGAAATTTTGCTGACCCCTTCACTTGTTCTGTATTTGTAAATTACATCCCACCAGAAGGAAGTATTGTTTTTTATATTATTGCCTGTTATGAAAAAAGCCGCAGGTATCCTGTATTTTTCCAGTACTCCGAGAGCAAGCAGATTATTGTAATAGCCATCATCAAATGTAAGCATAACATAACGACCTTCGGCCGGAATTCCCTTAAGCACATCTGTAGGCTTAATGAAACTGTACCCTTTGGAAAGGAAATAATCAACGAAATTTTCAAATTGCTTCACCGTCATATTTTTCTGAGGATCTATATGATTCAGCTTTTTCTGTTCCTGTGACTCATAAAGGGCATGAAAATAAAATGCAAGCAATTGTGAGTTTTCGCCCTTAATTTTCAGAAGAATAGGATTTATCAGATACCCAATCTCCTCTACCAGCCACCTGAGATTATCCGTAATACTCTTTTTAATCAATTCCATCTTTTATCAATCTTTTGCAAAAATTCATATTCACTGCAATATGCAACTAGGTGAAAATTATTTGAACGCATCGAATATTATATAGAATAACGAAACTGACTCAAATTTATTCCACTGCTCCTTAAAGTCTGATTAAATTAATAACCTGGAACGATGCCATGAAATACAAGTCACTTTCACGAAGCTTTATTTCCATCCAGGTAACTGATCCGTAAAATCTTCCTATCAAACACAGGGAGGGAATCTTTTCACTATCCAAATTCAGATACTGTTCTGATTATTATGGATCATGGCAGCTTCAGTAAGTGTTACGGATTCAATTTCCATATCCTTTAAATAGGCAAAAAAGCCCGTCAGAAGTATATACAGTTTTTCAATTGCTTCCTCATCTTTTCTGTATATGGAACAACCCGGCATTAACTCGCTCGAATGAAACATCATGACAAGATATTTCATATTCAGCTTATATGCTTCCTTTACCAGATCCTTGAACAGATTCAAAGATGTCCGATCGAAAGGCCGGAGCCAAACGGGTTGGTCCTTATATATGAACTTCCTTAAAGCTTTCAACAGCAGGTTATCATCAACATTCCTAAAATAATATCTTGCAAATGAGATGCTTGTGTTCAGGGGAAATCTTGTAGGATATATGGAAACAGGGATTTCAAGGATTCTTTTCCCGCCTGAAAAATATTCAAAATGTCCAGGTGTCATGTTTGAAAAATCCGGACCTCCATTCAGGGAAGAGATCCCTTTGTTGGCAGTCCAGCTGATAAAAGGAGTGACTGAGGAATCAACGATGTAAGAGTTCTCAATGAGCACGCCTGCAACGGTTTCATTAAATCCGTAGCGTCCAGACCGGAATGACAATGGCCGGTGACCAAAAGAGGCCTCAACTTCATCAGTCAGTGATTTAATCTTATCATTTAAAAGCTTTATTGGAAGCTCTGATGCGTAAGGATGTTCATCATCGTTGAACCTGTACCCTTTTTTATCAAGAAAGGGCGGTGTTGTCCAGGAATGCAGATGAGCGCCTATTTCAGCTGTGCCAGCAGCCTGGTACTCCCTGAAAATTTCCCGGGCGAAACCATCCTGACATACTTCCGATGTAACCAGATAGGTTGGCTTAATTTTAAACTTATTGCAAAAATCCTGGAACCTTGGCACATAACGTATATTTTCGGTTGTAAGTTCGCGGCCGTAATCCCATTGATTATCGCCTTCTGTATCGATTGACAGAATGAATTTCATTATAATCCGATATTAAATGGTCATCTCCCGCAGGCTAATTATTCAAATCAACACAGAGCCGGCGATGTAATTCCAGATCCTGCCTAATTCAATTGCTCAATGAATTAATAAAATCCAAAACTCTTTTTGCCTGGAAATTATAATTAAAAGTTGTAGCCGTTAACTCTTTACCTTTCTCTCCAACCCGTTTTGCGAAATCATAATCAGAAAGGACATATTCGAGTTTTTCGGCAAAAGCGTCAACACTGTCAGGTTCTGCGAGGAATGCATGTTCATTATCCCTTAGGTAATACGGGATTTCTCCAACTTTTGTTACCACCACCGGATTAGCCGTAGATAGATATTCAGTTAGTTTGGAAGGGAATCCTGCATCCGCCACTTTGCTTTTGGGGCGTGCAAGAGCCAGAATTTTTGCATTCATCAGATAACGGGGTACATCTGTCCTGGGCAGGAGTCCCATGAATATGATCCTTGATTCCATATCAAGAGACTTAACCAGGTTTCTTACGAAATCCTCTTCCTCCTGCGTATCTCCTACTCCGATAAGTACGAGATTGATATCTTTATATTTTACTGAGATCCTGGAAAAGCTCTCTACGAGAATATGGACACCGTCTTTCATAACAGTCAGACTACCGCAATAGGCTATATATTCGTATGGAAGCGGAGATTCTGTTCTGGTACTGAATCGAGATGTGTCAACAGTGCTCGGTACAAGGATAAGCTTCTTTTCAGCGAATCCGTTACTTTTATAAAACTCAATCAGATAATTTGAGATACAGAAGACTCCGTCATAGAAGCCGCGTTCCACGTTGAGCCGAAGCCGTCCGAGTAACTGGGCTGCCTTATTGTCCCTGATATTCCTCAGGGGATGCTCACTTGAGTCAATTAGAAGCTTAGTCTTGAATGCCTTTGCAAGAAAAAATGAAAACAATTGAGTAGCAAAGCGGAATGACCAGAGATTAATTGAGATTACTTTATCACTTTTGTTTATTTTTTTTAAAAGCATGAAAGCTCTCACATATTTCATGAATTTATGCCAGCGCCGGGCAAAAAAGCTGGGGCTTCTCTTTTTCCTGGCAAAAGGATGATAATATTTTATTCCATCCCTGATTCCGTCATATTCGTCAAGGTATTCATTCTCAAAGCAGATAACATGAACACTCACTCCATGCTCCTGGAACCCTCTGGCATGTGTATAAACATGATTAGTGGCTGCTGTGCCATCAGGAAAAGTAAATGAATCACCGAAAATTACTAATGACATATCCAGTTATTTTGATTTAATAAGACTGATCTTTCTGATTTGGATCTTTCACACCCCACCATATATTGCTTAGTTTTGCATTTCCCATTATCAGCTTAAGAACACGCCAGGAACAGTCTGGTATTTTGTACTCATCCGGAATTACCCGATATTTCTGCCTGGTCTCAGATTCCCTTATTACGGTTTCAATTCCCTGGAGTACAACATCCGGATCAAAACCCGATAGTATTATTGTGCCTGCATCCTGCGCCTCTGGTCTTTCCATAGACTGACGAATTGAAATTGCAGGAAAATCAAGGATCGCAGATTCTTCACTGATAGTTCCAGAATCAGATACAGCACAAAGCGAATTCATCTGCAGGAAAACGTAATCAATGAATCCAAATGGCTTAAGGAATTGCACCAGTGGATTGATCCCGAAGCCCTTAATCCTCTCAAGTCGTTTCCGTGTCCTCGGGTGGGTGGATACTATAACCGGATATCCGTATTTTTCAGCAAGCTTGTTCAGTACGGTAAGTATTTTTAGCAAATTCACCTCATTATCAACATTTTCCTCCCGGTGCGTTGAAACAATGAAGTATTTTTTTTGCTCAAGGTTCAGTGATCTGATGCTACCAGATTTTAATATTAATGGCAGATAATAATCAAGGACTTCCTTCATCGGACTTCCGGTCAGGTATATTCGGCGTTGCTGCAATCCCTCTGATATGAGATGTCTGCGGGCATGTTCCGTGTAAACCAGATTGAAATCAGCAATATGATCAATTACGCGTCTGTTTATCTCTTCAGGAACATTCATATCGAAGCATCTGTTTCCGGCTTCCATATGAAAAACAGGAATATGGAGTCTTTTTGCCATATATGCAGCCAGACAGGAATTGGTATCGCCAAGGACAAGAACTGCATCTGGCATTTCTTTCCTGATAACTTCACCCGATTTACGGATAATATCCCCCACTGAAGCTTCGAGTGATGAAGTGTCAATATTCAGGAAATAATCTGGCTTACGCAATTCAAGTTCCCTGAAAAAAACTTCATTCAGTTCATAGTCATAATTCTGTCCAGTGTGGACAATAAGCTGATTGAGATGAGTATCAAGGAGAGCCATGGTACGTGACAGACGGATTATTTCCGGTCTGGTACCAACGAAAGTCATTACTTTTAGTTTATTCATTCTTTCTGCAAACAAATTACATATTAAGGTTTACCTGGCCAGAGTAAGCTCCTGAAACGCAGGGTGAAATACAGGTTAATCACTTCCCGGGATCTATCCTGCTTCCCAATTCCGGTTAGGTTATACTTTTTCAAAAAAAGTATCAGGATCATCAGGGTCAAAAAATTCATTGATCCAGAACAATGTTATCAATTGCTCCTCACCGGTATTTGTAATATTATGCGTGAACCAGACAGGCATGTCTACAAAGGAAGGGATTTCTCCATCAAGCTCAAATTTTAAAATTTTGTTTGTCCCAACCTGTCTCAGTTCAATTACAGCCTTGCCCTTTATAACTGCAAACCTCTCAATCTTACGAATATGGAAATGATTACCCCTGGTAATCCCTGGCAGGGTTGTTGAAAAGGAGAATTGCCCGCCCATACCTGTTTTAATTGTTTCCACAAAGCATCCTCTCTGATCGGTATTCATAATCAACTTTACAGGGTAATGTGCGCTATGATCAATGTAGCTTCTGAAGGTATTGAAAAGATTCTGTTCAAATTTATTTTTCAGGGATGGAAAAGTATGTTTTTGCAAATAGGTGTCTCGATAACCCTGTAGAACACCAAGGATTTCGGAAACCATAACTTCAGAGGTACAAGGAACTTTATAACTGTGTATTGAAGGCCCGGCAGGTTTGGCAATGATATCCCTGTATATCAATTCTGCCAGCTCCATAACATAAATTAACTGGAGAGATGCATCAATGTGTATTTCAGGTTTCTGTCCATGGGTTAGCTGATAACAAAAAGTTGCTATCACTGAATTGTAGAATGGCCTGCCAAAAGGACCAAACACGTTTGGAATAATTAGACCGGTGAAATATGAGCCGGTTCGTTTTGCCCATTCCTCAAACCGGATTCTGCATTCCCGTTTTGAGACTCCATAGAGATTATCTTTTTCCTCCTGAATGGATGAAGAAAAAAGAACATGCACCTTCTTTTTTCCTGTCAGTTCCAGAGACCTGACAAGTTTCGCGCATAACTCAATGTTAGTATCATATATCACATTAGGATCATTGTGCCGATTCATTGCGGCCAGATGTACTATCACATCACATTCATTCACAAATTCATTCAGCTTATCTTCATCGGCGAAGTAAGCGTCTTCAAACGGTACAGTAATGATTTCATCTTTTTTCAGGTTCAGGTAGTTGTAGAGATGAGTACCTATGAAACCTGCCTGACCTGTAATTCCCACCTTAAACATCGATTGTCGGATTAAATGTCATGGATTATTGAATCTCATTCGGGATTCTCAATGCACTTATGTCCCTATTCTTTGAATTACAACAGATCTTCCCTTACCATATCCAGTTTTAATAGCAGCTGTTTTGTTTCTTCCAGGCTCAATCTGTAGGTATTATGGGATGTGTATTCTTCTTTCTGGGATATTTCAGCTTCGCCTTCAATAAAAAACCTGTTATAGTTAAGATCCCTTGTATCAGCCGGTATCCGGTAAAAATTCCCAAGATCCTCAGCCTTAACCATTTCTTCACGGTTTACAAGAGTTTCATAGAGCTTTTCTCCATGTCTTGTTCCGATATGCCTTATTTCATTGTGTGCACCATATAGTTCAAGAAGAGCTTTTGCAAGGATTTCAATCGTTGCAGCAGGGGACTTTTGAACAAAGATATCACCCGGGTTGCCATTCTCAAAAGCAAACAATACCAGGTCTACCGCCTCGTCAAGAGTCATCATATAGCGAGTCATGTTAGGATCGGTTATTGTCAGCTGGATACCCCTCTTGATCTGCTCAATAAACAAGGGAATGACTGAACCCCTTGAGGCCATAACATTTCCATAGCGTGTGCCGCAGAACACCATGCCGGTACCGTTGAGATGGAGTGATTTCGCGATCATTACTTTCTCGCTGAGGGCTTTCGACATACCCATGGCATTAATAGGATAAACAGCCTTGTCGGTACTCAGAACAATAACCCGCTTAACCTTATTCTCAATTGCCGCATTAAGGACGTTTTCGCATCCAAGCACATTTGTCCTGACAGCCTCAATGGGGAAGAATTCACATGAGGGCACCTGTTTCAATGCTGCAGCCTGAAAAATGTAATCGACCCCCTGCGTAGCGCTCTTTATGCTTTCATAATTTCTGACATCCCCTATGTAATATTTGATTTTGTTGTTTTTATAAAACTGCCTCATATCATCCTGCTTTTTCTCATCACGGCTGAAAATCCGGATTTCTTTGATCCCTGTCTGCAGGAATCTTTTAAGAACAGCATTTCCGAATGAACCGGTTCCCCCGGTTATCAGCAGTACTTTGTCATCAAAAATGTCATTCATATCTGAGATTTATAAAATTATTTCAAATAAGTATCAGTCTTTTAAGAATGAACTGATTGCATTATACGAAACACGTAAATCCGCCTTTTATTATGAAAAGTCGTAATAATTTGCCAACCTTACAAGCTACTGACCCTTAAATTCTTCAAAATCCGGAAAACAATCCTCTGGCTCTTCTATTCAAGGATGTGAAGTTTCTGCTGAAATTCTGCTTTTCTGGTGTCACCTGGAATCATATCAGAGGGGTTAAAAAGACTGTACATCCAAAAACACATTATGAGTGGGAAAAAAATCAAACTATAGCTTATTGATGTAAACAAAATAATTATAAACAGGAGAAACCTGATTTTCTTCTTAAGGTACCTTGCAAAGAATAATGAACTTGCCAGGGTTGAAAGCACAAAAAAGATACAACCTACCATTCCAAACTGGGCCAGAAGATTCCCTATTCCGGTTATGGGAGAAATCCTGGCTCCAATTTTCATTGTCCAGCCTTCATCAACTTTCCCACCCAGACCAAGAAGCGGATTATTCTTAAAATCAATCATCGTGATCAGCAAAGATGAGAATCGCTGGGGCGTGTAAGCTTCTCCCTGCCGGCCAATTGTACGGACAACCATTACATCCAGTTCATTTGTTTCGTTTATTAACCTTACAATTTTGTTGCTCATAAATGGCAGCGAGAATATCAGAACAAGTATTGAAAGAATAACAGGGAAAAGCAGCAAAATCACCCTGCTCATTTTATTATTAAGATAGAAAAAAACAATAACCAGATACACCAGATAACCAGTGGTTGACTGGGTAGTAACAAGGGCTATCGAAAATATCCAGAACCGTAAGCCTGCTTTGCCTTTTGTATTGTTTATAAAGAGGTTGCAATAGAGTGCCAGACAGATGTAAACTGCAAATACTCCCGGTTCCCAGGCAAATCCGCTGTTTCTGGGGAATATACTACTGTAAATAAACGAATTAACAGCGGGTTGCACGGAATAAAGAATTGCGTTGAGACCATCTTGCGAAACGGAAGAATATTGCCTTATAAATGCTATACTCTTGAAATAGCCGTAAAGTTTATCTGCACCCAGAACAACCTGTACGATCCACATGATCATTGCCAGCACTGTCAGATAGAATATAATTTCTTCAAAAATTTTGAATAATTTAATTTTCAATGACTTTACGGTAGAGTATATTATGAAAAACTGAAATAGGTAGAAAATATAGTAAGTCAGTCTGAAATCACTGAACTTTATGGATATGGTAATGAAATAAATAAAAAAGCCGACAGCAAGAAAATAAAACTGCCTGTCAATGGTTATTTTCCACTTTAAGGCAAGGATCGCACTTAACACAACCGGAACAAGTACTTCAACAGGTGTATCCTTAACTGATGTTGCATTAACCAGCTTGGTGGCATTTGCAGCATAAATCACCAAAACGAATACATACAGATACTCAAAAAACGATATCTTCTGTTCCGATTTGTTCTTCGGTCTGATTTCTATAACTTCACTATGACTCATGTCTGTTTTAAAAATCAAAATAAGATCTGATAACTATCAAACTATCAATCCCTAAAAAAACCCGGTCAATTATAATTTATTTGTTTAAAATTAACTACTCCCCATTCTTAAGACCACTATTTCTCTTTTCTTAATTGATTATAATTATTCTCATGATGATGTAAATACGTGTTAATTAACCGGAAATAACTCGCAGAGTTATTCTGGTTATTAA